>Ga0247821_10000150_pt1 | contig 40655 bp, 36 predicted proteins | sample 13C_Glycerol_Day_FD_192481 | JGI IMG/M metagenome (GOLD analysis project Ga0247821, IMG submission 192481) | Soil microbial communities from agricultural site in Penn Yan, New York, United States - 13C_Glycerol_Day14 | ecosystem: Environmental > Terrestrial > Soil > Agricultural land | place... | reverse complement strand
GCGTCGCCCAGGCGCAAGTGGCCGACCCCGTTCTGGGTGTGGGCGCTCTGACTGCTGAGGCAGGTAGCGCCGGTGGTGGTCTGGTCGCCATGTAGCCCGGCGCCGCGACCATTCATGTTCATACGAAAGGCCATGCACTGATTCCCTGAGCAAGTGAAGCCCGGAACCTAGCACGCCATTTACAGGCAAAAATGCAGCAAAAGCTGAAGAGGAAATGCCCTACAAAACTCTCGGGCCTCACCGTCAGATTCGGCAGTAACTTGTAGGAAAAACACGAATTACGCACTCGCCGACATAACTTGAAATACCAACCCCCAGACGCAAAAAAGGCGAGCCCCAGGCTCGCCTTTTTCCAGAACACCGCACAAGCAATCAATGCATGTGTTCGTGACCACCATGCATGGCTTCGGCGTTCAAGGCACGTACCGGCGCCTTGACTTCGATGTTCTGCTTCTGGCCCTTGGCATCCTCGATCACCAGGGTCAGCGGCACCTGCTCACCTTCCTTGATCTGCCCGTTCAGTTGCATGAGCATCACGTGGTAACCATTGGGGTCGAGGCTGACCGCCTTGCCGGCCGGCAGGTCGACGCTGTGCACCTGCTTCATGCCCATGACGTCGTTGTTCATGGTCATCTGGTGCACCTGGACGATCTTCGCCACCGGCGACTGCACGTCCACCAGCTTGCTGTCGCTGCTGGCGGTCAGGGTCATGAAGGCCCCGGTGGACTGCTGGTGCGGCACGGTGGCGCGCACCCAGGCATCCTTGACGGTGGTTTCGGCCAGGGCCGAGAAGCTCAGGCCGATCAGGGCCAGGGCGGCCAGGCCGCGTTTGAACGAGTGGGCTGGGTGACGCATCAACATACCTCCATGACCGTGAGCAGATCTTCGGTGCACTCTTTGGCGGTCAGTGAATGGGACAGTCCCAGGCGCAACTGGCCACGGGAGTCGAAGACGTAACTGGTCGAGGTGTGCGAGATCGTATAGGTATCGCCACTGGGGACCTTTTCAAAGAACACGCCAAACTCCTTGGCGGCGGCGGCAGTCTCCTCAAGGGTGCCGGAGAGCGCCACGAACGAAGGATCGAAGGCCTTGACGTAGGCATCGAGCACCTCAGGGGTGTCGCGCTCCGGATCCAGGCTGATGAACACCACCTGCAGGAAGCCGCCATCGCGGCCCATCAGCTTCTTGATCTGCGCCGCGCGCGCCAGGGTGGTCGGGCACACGGCCGGGCACTGGGTGAATCCGAAGAACACCATCGGCATCGAGCCCCAGAAGCTCGACAAGGTCCGGGGGTTGCCCTGGGTATCCTTGAGTTTGAACGAGCGACCGAGAATCTGGTTGCTCATGTCCTTGCCGTACTTGAAGTCGAGCGCACCACCGGAGCGGGGGTCGCAACCTGCCAGAACCCCGAGGCTCAGCAGGCTGATCCCGGCCATGACCTGGCGCCGGGTCAGTAAATCAGTCATGTAACCATCCTTTTGGGAGGGTGTTGCACCTCGCACGCGAGGCCTGTCGTGAAAGCGCGACATTTTGTCATGGGCTTTTGCCAGGGTGCCAGCACCTATCGCCCCCGTACGTCTGCAGCCCTTGGTTTCCGGGGTGCGGCCCCTTGTCGCAGGATGTGACAAGAACCTGATTCAGACAGCCTGAAGCGAATTTTCCTGATCGTCAGGAACCACGGCGCAGAGAGGTTTCGCCTACCGCTATATATTTTTGTATATTGCGATATCGATGGCGAGGCGCGGTTGGCAAACATGCTGTATCTGGACACGGTAGACATAGCGAACGAAGTACCCTTTGCAGCGCACAGGGTCATGGAGAAAAAGCCCAACGAACCCGGGCGGCGCAACCGCGCCCTGATCCTGCGCGTCGCCGCCCGGACCTTCGCCCGCAAGGGCTTCGCCGCCACCACCCTGAGTGAAGTGGCCGAGCTCAGCGGCCTGCCCAAGGCCAACGTCAACTACTACTTCCACTCCAAGCAGAACCTCTACCAGCAGGTGCTCGACAGCGTCACCCAGCGCTACCTGGATGCCTTCGCCCTGCTGCGTGCCGACCATGATCCGCTGGATGCCCTGGAGCGCCTGATCCGCGCCAAGCTCCGGATCATCCGCAGCCAGCCCTGGGCGGCGAAGGTCTTTGTCGCCGAAATGCTCCATGGCGCGCGGCAACTGCCCGCTGACCACGCCGGGCGGCTGCAGGGCGAGATCCAGCGGGCGGTTGCCTGCCTGCAGGCGTGGATCGACAGCGGCCAGTTGGCGGCAGTGGATGGCCGGTACCTGCTGGTGACGGTATGGGCGACCACCCAGGCCTATGCCAATTTCGGTGCGCGCCTGACGGCGGATGCGTACAAGGACAAAGCCAGCGGGGCCGAACTGGACGCCGCGGTGGCCAGCGTCAGCCGCCTGGTGCTGCGCGGGGTGCTGGCGCGCACCGGTGTGTAGCCGCTGCCGCCAGGCTGCGATCGAGCGCGAAGCGGTCGTAAAACCTGTCCATCCGCTACACCCGGCCCACCGAGGTGCCTGGGTTGCGACTGCTACGCAGTCGATCGCAGCCTGGCGGCAGCGGCTTCACAGCTCAGCGCTGGGTCTCTCCTGAACGCAATTGTGCTTTTGATCTCAGATTCCAGGGGCATTCACAAACCAACTACCGGGTATTTCAACATTTAATTTGTGCATATCAGGAGCTTGTCGATATGGTGTCAGTGCCTCCCCAAGCGGCGCCGGCCGGCGCTGCCAGGCACGGGGACACAACAACAAGTCGAGACTGTCCATGTCGAAATCCTCCTACTACGCCCCTCACGGTGGGCACCCGGCTCAAACCGAGCTGCTGACAGACCGTGCCATGTTCACCGAAGCCTATGCCGTGATCCCCAAGGGCGTGATGCGTGACATCGTCACCAGCCACCTGCCGTTCTGGGACAAGATGCGCATGTGGGTCATCGCCCGCCCGCTGACCGGCTTCTCGGAAACCTTCTCGCAATACATCGTCGAACTGGCGCCAGAAGGCGGCAGCGAGCGCCCTGAACTGGACAAGAACGCCGAAGCGGTCCTGTTCGTCGTCGAAGGCGAAGTCGACATCACCCTGCAAGGCAAGCCCTACACCCTGAAAGAAGGCGGCTACGCCTTCATTCCGCCGGCTGCCGACTGGAGCCTGCGCAACAACAGCGGCAAGAACGTTACCTTCCACTGGATCCGCAAGCACTACCAGGTCGTCGAAGGCCTGGCCCTGCCGGAAGCCTTCGTCACCAACGAGAAGGACATCGAGCCGATCCCGATGCCGGGCACCGACGGCGCCTGGGTCACCACCCGCTTCGTCGACATGGCCGACATGCGCCACGACATGCACGTCAACATCGTGACCTTCCAGCCGGGCGGCGTGATTCCGTTCGCTGAAACTCACGTCATGGAACACGGCCTGTACGTCCTGGAAGGTAAAGCGGTGTACCGCCTGAACCAGGACTGGGTCGAGGTCGAGGCCGGTGACTTCATGTGGCTGCGCGCCTTCTGCCCGCAGGCTTGCTACTCCGGTGGCCCGGGTCCGTTCCGCTACCTGCTGTACAAGGATGTGAACCGTCACATGAACCTGGTCCTCAACCCTCAGCGTTAAGCCCAGGCTCGTTGCACAGAAAGCCCGCCGTCACTGGCGGGCTTTTTCGTTTTGCCGGCCCTGGCCTATGCTTGATTCGACCGCTCACCCGCCTGCGCTGGAGCCACTGCCCGATGACACCCGCAACCCGCTGCGCCGCCCTGCTGGCCTTGCTGCTGTGCAGCGGCGTGCAGGCCGATGACTGGCAGCTGGCCAAGGACGAAGACGGCATCCAGGTCTACCTGGACCAGGTGCCCGGCTCGAAGTACCAGCGTTTTCGCGGCGTGACGCAGATCAAGGCCAGCGTCAGCACCTTGAGCGACCTGCAGGAGAACCTGCGGGTGGCCTGCAAGTGGCTGTATGGCTGCGCCACCATGCGCTTGCTGGACGTCGAGGGCGACAGCACCTGGGTCTACCTGACCACCGACCTGCCCTGGCCGGCCAGCCCTCGCGACATGGTGATCCGGGTGCAGACCGAACGCACCGACGACGGCGGCCTGGTCCGTCGCCTCAGCGCCGTGGCCGGCAAGGTCAAGCGTGCGCCCGGGCTGATCCGCGTCAGCCAGCTCAAGGGGCTGTGGACCCTGATCCCCAAGGGCGACCAGCTCACCGAGGTCACCTACCAGCTGCAGGCCGAGCCGGCCGGGGACATACCCTCGTGGCTGGCCAATCAGTTCGTCATCGATGCGCCGATGGTGTCGCTGCGTACCCTGCGGGCGGTGGCGGAGCGTCAGGGCGTGCGTGAGGAAGACGACGCCCCCTGACGCCCCGGCGCCCGCTCAGACCTCATGGGCCTCCAGCAACCCGGCCAGCACCCCGGCCAGTTCCTTGACCATAGGGTCCGCCGTCGGCCGATGGACGATGACGATCTCGTAGCTGTCGATCACCGGCAGGCCATTCTCTTCGCCCAGCACCCGGTGATCACGGGTCGCCGCCCGCGGCGGCAGCAGGCTGATGCCCATGCCATCGGCCACCGCCGCCTGGATGCCGCTCAAGCTGGAGCTGGTGAAACTGATGCGCCAGCGTCGCCCCATGCTTTCGATGGCGTTGATCATGTCGTCGCGGTACAGGCCCCGTGGCGGAAAGGTCACCAACGGGATCGGATCAAGCTCGATGGACGGGCTCAGGGCGCTGTCGATCCATTGCAGCTCTTCAGGCCAGCAGGCCACCCCTTCGCGACTGTTGCGCCGTTGCTTGAGCAACACCAGGTCGAGTTCGCCGTTGTCGTAGCTCTGGCTCAGATCACGGCACAGACCGCTGGTGACCTCCAGCTTGACCTGCTGGTACTTGCGATTGAAGGCCGACAAGGCGTTGGTGGTGCGCCCGCCGACAAAGTCCTCCGGCACCCCCAGGCGCACCGTGATGCCGACAGTGGCGCCGGCCAGGGCTTCGAGCATCTGGTCATTGAGGGCCAGCATGTGCCGGGCGTAACCGAGCAGGGTCTGGCCGGCATCGGTGGGCAGCACGTCACGGTTGCCCCGCACCAGCAGCCGGTGCCCGACCATGTCTTCGAGGCGCCGCACCTTCTGGCTGACCGTCGACTGGGTCGAATGCAGGCGGGCGGCAGCGGTGGTGAAACTGCCACAGTCGGCCACCACCACGATGGCCCGCAGCAGGTCCAGGTCGAACAAGGATCTATTCGGTTTTACACTGATGTTCATGTGGATATTTAACTTCTAAATGAGGCAACCGATTTCTATCATGCACCCATCCACAGGACAACACACGGAGACCGTCGCATGCGCCTGGAGCATCTCAATGTCTTTTTCGCCGGCCTGCTGGCCATGCTGACCTCGATCACTGCCAACGCCGAAGGCGGCGTACTGGAAAGCCAGTTGCGCGAGGCCGCCGAAAACGGCGATGCCGCCCAGGTGCGTAGCCTGCTCGACCAGGGCGCGAACCGCGAATCGCGTGACCGGTCGGGACGTACCCCGCTGCTGCTGGCCACCCATCGCAACCAGGTCGATGCCGCCCGGGTGCTGATCGAAGCCGGTGCCGACGTCAACGCCAAGGACAACATCGACGACAGCCCCTACCTGTACGCCGGCGCCCGCGGCTTCAACCAGATCCTGCGCCTGACCCTGGCCTCTGGCGCCGACCTCAAGAGCACCAACCGCTACGGCGGTACCGCGCTGATCCCGGCGGCCGAGCGCGGTCATGTGGAGAATGTGCGGACCCTGATCGAGGCTGGTGTCGATGTGAACCACCTCAACCGCCTGCACTGGACCGCGCTGATGGAAGCCATCGTGCTCAGCGATGGCGGGCCACGGCATGTCGAGATCGTCGAGTTGCTGATCGAGGCCGGTGCCGATGTGAACATCGCCGACAAGGACGGCGTGACACCGCTGGCCCATGCCCGCCAGCGCGGCTACTCGGCCATGGAGAAATTGCTGCTGGCAGCAGGTGCCCGCCCCTGAGCGGTTTCGGGCACCCTCGCCTGGGTCGCTAGTCCTGGGCCGACTGGCGCTCCACCGCCACCGGTGGCGACGCCGGCTCGTCACTGTTCACCGAACGGCGAAAGCCCTTGATCGATTCGCCCAGGTCAGCCCCCAGGGTTTTCAGGCGCTTGCTGCCGAACACCAGCACCACCACCAGCAGCAGAACGGCCCAGTGTTTCCAGTCGAATACACCCATGCCTTGCCCTCCTTCGCTTACTCGATGGCTTCGAACGGCAGGCCCACGTAGTTCTCGGCGATGTTGACCAGGCCTGCGTGGGAGTTGAAGAAGTACTCGCGGTCGGCCTCCTGCATCTTGTGGTCCCAGGCGTCCTTGTGCTCGCCGAAGTCGTGCAGCAGGTTGGTCATGAACCAGCTGAAACGCTCGCCCTTCCACACCCGGCGCAGCGCCAGTTGCGAGTAGCGCTCAAGCAGGTCGGTGCGCCCCTCGCGGTAGACCTTGACCAGGATCCGGTACAGGTAGCACACGTCCGAGGCCGCCAGGTTCAGGCCCTTGGCGCCGGTGGGTGGGACGATGTGGGCGGCGTCGCCGAGCAGGAACAGCTTGCCGTACTGCATCGGTTCGACCACGTAGCTGCGCAGCGGAGCGATGCTCTTTTCCAGCGACGGCCCGGTCACCAGGTGCTCGGTGACGTCCTCGGGCAGGCGCGCCTTGAGCTCGTTCCAGAAGCGCTCGTCGGACCAGTCGTCGACGTGATCGGTCAGCGGCACCTGCAGGTAATAGCGGCTGCGGGTCAGCGAGCGCTGGCTGCAGAGCACGAAGCCACGCTCGTGGTGGGCGTAGATCAGTTCATGATTGACCGGCGGGGTGTCGGACAGCAGGCCGAGCCAGCCGAACGGATAGACGCGCTCGTAGTGGGTCAGCACCGACTCGGGAATGCTCTTGCGCGCCACGCCGTGGAAGCCATCGCAGCCGGCGATGTAGTCGCAGTCGATGCGATGCAGCTGGCCGTCCTTCTCGTAGGTCACGTACGGCTGCTCGCCTTTCATCTCGTGCGGCTGCACCTTGTCGGCCGAGTAGATGATCGGCGCGCCGCAGGCTTCGCGGGCCTGCATCAGGTCGCGGGTCACTTCCGTCTGGCCGTAGACCATGACGGTCTTGCCGCCTGTCAGGGCCTTGAGGTCGACATGGATACGCCGGCCCCCCACCAGCAGTTCGACGCCATCGTGCACCAGGCCTTCGGCGTCCATGCGCTCGGCGACCCCGGCTTCGCGCAGCAGATCGACCGTGCCCTGCTCCAGCACCCCGGCGCGGATGCGGCCCAGCACGTAGTCCGGAGTCTGGCGTTCGAGAATCACGGTGTCGATGCCGGCGTTATGCAGCAACTGGCCGAGCAACAAGCCCGAAGGGCCTGCACCGATGATGGCTACCTGTGTCTTCATGGTTTTTGTCTCGCATGAGGTTCCGGCGCCGCCCTGGCCGCATCCGGAAATCTTGTTGTTGTGTGCCCTTGCATTTTTGCTGACAAAAACCGCTTAAAAAGGTGATATTCCTTCTGGAAATTGCACTTTTGAAAATTTCGTTCGATTATCGATCACTGCAATGGAACCTTGAACATGACCCGCTCCAGCCTTCCTGGCGTTCCGGTATTCAAGCTGTACGGCGAAAACCAGGCCTGGCCGACCCCCGACCTGCTGCACTGCGAATCCATCCCCGCGCGCAGCAGCCTGCACCATTGGGAGATCAAGCCGCACCGCCATGCCGACCTGTTCCAGCTGCTGTATGTGCGCCGCGGCCAGGCGCGCATCGAGATCGAAGGCAAACGCAGCGACGTGCGCGAGGCGGCGATCCAGGTGATCCCGCCGATGACCGTGCATGGTTTTCAGTTTTCCGCCGATATCGACGGCTATGTGCTGACCCTCGGCGCGCCGCTGGTGACGCAACTGGAGGCGCAACTGGGCGCGCCGCTGACGGTTCTGGCATCGGCCGGCTGCTACCCGCTGGGCCGTGACCGGCGCACCTTGCAGACCCTGATCCAGGTGCTGCACCAGGAATACGAAGGCAGCGCGCCGGCACGGGAGCTGTTGCTGCACTCACTGGTCACCAGCCTGATGGTCTGGATCAGCCGCCGCAGCCAGCAGATCAGCCCGCCGGGCAACCGCGACGAGCGCAACCAGCAATTGCTCGCACGCTTCATCAAACTGGTGGAGCAGCACTACCGCGAGCACCTGCCCGTGGAGCAGTTCGCCCACCGCCTGGGGGTCTCCAGCGTGCACCTGAACAGCCTCTGCCGCGAACTGACCGGGCAGACGGCGCTGCAGGCCATTCACCAGCGCCTGCTGCTCGAAGCCCGGCGCAACCTGATCTACACCAACATGAGCATCAGCCAGCTGTCCGACCGGCTGGGCTTCAGCGACCCGACCTACTTCTCGCGGTTCTTCCGCCGCCTCAGCGGGCAATCGCCCAATGCCTTCCGCCAGGCCGGCGCGGCCGGCGATCACCCGTAGTCTGCTTCCTGTGGGAGCTGGCGAAGCCCGCGATCGACTGCGCAGCAGTCGCAACCCGGGCACCTCGTTGAATCTGGAAAAACGAGTTCGTCGGGTCTCGCGACTTTTGTGCAGGCAGCGGAAATTTCTTAACAATTAACTGCAGCAAGCGGCGATAAAAACAGTCGACACAATAATAAGTCATTGATTAATAAGGAATATAAGACATGGCATGATCATTGAGAGGCAGCCCGTGGGCGTCACAGCCGACGCATCACTCATAAGAATAAGGTTGACCCTCTCATGTTCAAACGCACCTCCCAGCACCTCACGACCGCCCTGCTGCTGGCCGCCTCTGCCTTGCCGGTACACGCCACCGAAGGCGGAGTTTCTTCGTGGCCCATGGGCATCGAACTCTACGGCATGGGCATCCTGCCGCCACCGGGCACCTACGGCCAGTTGTTCGTCGGCAACTACCTGGCCGACAGCCTGCGCGACAACAGCGGCGCCAAGGCCGCCGGCATCGACCTGCGCGTCAGCACCCTGGTGCCCCGCTTTGTCTGGGTCAGCGAGCAGAAAGTCCTGGGCGGCGACCTGGGCGTGCACGCCCTGTTGCCCCTCAACGACATGCGCCTTAATGTCGACAACGGCCCCCATGACCACAAGCGCGGCATCGGCGATGCCCACCTGGGGCCGGTGATCGGCTTTCACCCAAGCGACAAGCTGCACATCGCCACCGGCGTCGACTTCGTCCTGCCCACCGCCAGCGAGTACGACAAGGACGACCTGATCAACCTCGGCAACCACTACTACACCGTGCAGGCGGTACTGGCGATGACCTACCTGGACCCCGCCGGCCTGAACGCCGACATCCGCCTGATGCATGACTACAACTTCGAGAACCGCGCCACCCGTTACCAGTCCGGCCGCGAGCTGCACGCCGACTACACCCTGGGCTGGGGCCTGGGCAATGGCTGGGTGCTGGGCGTTGGCGGGCATGCCTACCAGCAGATCAGCGACGACAAATGCAGTGCCGACGACTGCGCAGCCGCCGCCCTGGTCGATGCCAACGACGGCAACCGCGGCCGCTCGTTCTCCATCGGCCCGGCCGTGCAGTACAGCAGTCGCCAGGGCTGGATGTTCAGCGCCAAATGGCAGGATGAGTCCGGGGTGCGCAACCGTGCCGAGGGCCAGACCTACTGGTTCAAGTTCACCACCCCGCTCTGACTCCCGCCCCCGGTCAGCTGCCCTTGAGCCGGTAGCTGACCTGGGCACGGCTCATGCCGAGCATCTGCGCCGCGGCGGTGACATTGCCGCCGGAACGCTCCAGCGCCAGTTGCACCAGGCGCCGCTCCAGTGCCTCCAGGGAGGTTCCCAGCACCCGCGCCTGACCGGCGAAGAACGCCTCCAGGCTGGCCAGCTCCGGCGCCGCGCTGTCCGCGGCCTGTGGCTCGCCTTCGACCGGGGGGGACGCTGCCTGGGGCGGCTCCTTGCCCCTGGCCAGCCGCCCTTCGGCGGTCAGGCCGATAGCCCCCTCCATCAGCGGCGCGCCGGCTTCGGCCAGGTGCACCACGTCCATCGCCTCGCCATCGCTGGCGGCGATCACCCCGCGCTCCACCAGGTTCTGCAACTCGCGGATGTTGCCGGGAAAGCGGTAGGTCAGCAGCGCATTGACCAGCCGCGTGCTGAAGCCCGCCAGTTGCCGGCCATGACGCTGGCTGAAGGTGCGCAGGAAGTAGCTCATCAACAGCGGGATGTCTTCACGGCGCTCACGCAGGGGCGGCAAGTGAATGGGGAATACGTTCAGGCGATAGAACAGGTCTTCGCGAAAACGCCCGGCCTCCACTTCCCGGCGCAGGTCCAGGTTGGTGGCGGCGATCACCCGCACATCGACCTGGATCGGCGCACTGCCGCCGACCCGCTCGATCTCGCCCTCCTGCAGGGCGCGCAGGATCTTGCTCTGGGCATGCAGGCTGAGGGTGGCGATTTCATCGAGGAACAGCGTGCCGCCGTGGGCCCGCTCGAAACGACCGGGGCGCGACCGTTCGGCGCCGGTATAGGCGCCGCGCTCGACCCCGAACAACTCGGCCTCCACCAGGTTCTCCGGCAGGGTCGCGCAGTTCAGCGCCACCAATGGGGTGTGCTGGCGCTTGCTGGCCTGGTGCAGGGTGCGGGCGAACAGCTCCTTGCCCACTCCCGACTCACCCGTCAGCAGCACCGTGGCCTGGGTCGGCGCCACCCGCTGCAGCAACTGGCTGGCGGCGACGAAACTGGCCGAGATGCCGACCATCTGCTTGCCATCGGCCGGCACTTCGAGGTCGGCAACCCGTGGGTCGCCGCCACTGTGATAGGCACTGCGGCTGAGGAAATCGCCGGGGTCCAGGTAGGCCAGGTCGACATCGATGTCTTCCCACTGCTCGGCCGGCTTGCCGACGATCCGGCAGGCGGCGTGGCCCATGGCCCGGCACTGGTGCTCGCGAAACACCACCAGGCGCCCGAGCAGCGACGAGGCATAGCCACTGGCATAGCCGATCTCCATCCAGCACGCCGGCTCCCCGCCCAGGCCGTAGGCAGCGATGTGCTCATCGACTTCCAGGGAGTTGTGCCAGAGAAACTCGGAGTAGAAATGCCCGATATTCGAATCGATCTCGAAGCGCACCACTTCGACATTGACCATGCCTTCGAGCATGTGCAGGCGCGGGCCGGCGCTGTAGAGGCTGGCGTGATCGCCCTCGGGCCACTGCTCGCTGACCTGCGCCGCATCGCGGGCGCCGGCCTGCCAGCCGATGCGGGTCAGCAGGCCGCGGGCCTTGTCCAGGCCCAGGGCCTCGATCAGCTCGCGGCGGATGGCGCCGAAGGCCGAGCCTTGCAGCAGCATCATGCGCTGGCCGCACAGCCAGATACTGCCGTCCTGCGGGGCGAAGGCCACCGACTGCGCCAGCTGCTCGGCCGACGGCAGGCCACTGCTGCCGAATTGATGGGCGCGGTCGACGATCAGCCGCTTGTGGCGGCCCAGTACCTGCTTGAAGAAATCTTCGTCCACAGGTCGGCCAGGTTTGCCAGCTGTTGTTGGAGTCATAGGCAATGAACGCAAGGCAGAAGGTAAGGCCTCCAGTATGCCGCCGACCCCGGCGGGGTCAATCGGCAGTCCGTCGCAGGAGGCGGCCAGGCACACAAAGCGTCCGATAACCGCCCGGATTTTTACCGATGCAGAGCTTTCTGCAAACGCTGACTTCTCTGCATAAATTTTCGCAGCCATCGCCATTCCATCCGGCATGAAGTCGACCGAACAAATAGTTATGTATTTGTTTTATATAGAATTTATCTGAAAAATCGGGCATGGCACGATAGTTGTTATGGGCTGTTCATCGCAATGTCACAACAAGAGAGAAGCCGATGACACCTTCCCGCCCTGCCTACCAGAATCTCCATCTGCAACCGCTGGCCGGCCAGTGGCGCGCCGGCAGCGCCGAGCGCTCACTGACCGTCGCTGATCCCTTCACCGCACAGCCCCTGCTGCATATCCCCCTGGCCAACCGCGACGACCTCGACGCCGCCTACCGCGCCGCCGCACAGGTGCAGGCCGGCTGGGCAGAACAGCCACCGGCCGCACGCGCCCGGGTGATGCTCGAAGCGGTGCGTATTTTCGATGAGCGCCGCGACGAGATCATCGACTGGATCATCCGCGAGTCCGGCAGCACCCGGATCAAGGCGCAGATCGAATGGGGCGCGGCCCGCGCCATCATCCTCGAATCGGCCAGCCTGCCCTCGCGGGTGCACGGGCGCATCGTCGCCTCGAACATTCCCGGCAAGGAAAGCCGCGTGTACCGCAAGCCGCTGGGGGTGATCGGGGTGATCAGCCCGTGGAACTTCCCCCTGCACCTGACGGCACGCTCCCTGGCGCCGGCACTGGCCTTGGGCAATACCGTGGTGGTCAAGCCGGCCAGCGACACACCGGTCAGCGGCGGTCTACTGCTGGCACGCATTTTCGAAGAAGCCGGGTTGCCGGCCGGGGCGCTGAGCGTCGTGGTCGGCGCCGGTGCCGAGATCGGTGACGCCTTCGTCGAGCACCCGGTGCCGGCGTTCATCTCCTTCACCGGTTCCACCCAGGTGGGGCGCAATATCGGACGCATCGCCAGCGGCGGCACCCACCTCAAGCACCTGGCCCTGGAGCTGGGCGGCAACAGCCCGTTCGTGGTCCTGGCCGATGCCGACCTCGAACAGGCGGTCAACGCCGCGGTGGTCGGCAAGTTCCTGCACCAGGGGCAGATCTGCATGGCAGTCAACCGCATCATCGTCGAGCAACCGCTGCTCCAGGCCTTTACCGAGCGCTTCGTCGAGCGGGTCAAGGCCCTGCCCTGCGGCGACCCGAGCCTGCCCGGCACGGTGATCGGCCCGGTCATCAACGCCCGGCAACTGGCGGGCCTGCAGGACAAGATCGCCACCGCCCTGGGCGAAGGCGCGCAACTGCTGCTGGGCGGCCAGGCCCAGGGCAACGTGCTGCCGCCCCACGTGTTCGGCAATGTCAGCGCCGAGATGGACATCGCCCATGAAGAAATCTTCGGCCCGCTGGTGGGCATCCAGGCGGCTCGCGATGCCGAGCACGCCCTGGAACTGGCCAACCGCAGCGAGTACGGCCTGTCCAGCGCGGTGTTCAGCGCCAGCCTCGAACGTGGCGTGCAGTTCGCCCGCCGGCTGCACGCCGGCATGACCCATATCAACGACATCCCGGTCAACGACGAACCCAACGCGCCCTTCGGCGGCGAGAAGAACTCGGGCCTGGGCCGCTTCAACGGCGACTGGGCCATCGAGGAATTCACCACCGACCACTGGATCACCGTGCAGCACCAGCCGCGCGCCTATCCGTTCTGACTGCTGTGTCCACAACCAATAACAATATGGAGTCTGCCATGTCCCTACTGCCCAACCGCCAGGCTGTGCGACGGACCGTCAACACCTGCCTTGCCCTGCCCCTGCTCCTGCTTGCCGGCACCGCCGCCGCCGATGGCGACGGCGTGTGGAAAGGTGGCGAAAACGTCTATGCCAAAGTCTGCGGCCATTGCCACGAAGCCCAGGTCGGCCCGCAACTCAAGGGCCGGCAATTGCCGCCGCCCTACATCACCGCCATCGTGCGCAACGGTTTTCGCGCCATGCCGGCCTTCCCCGCGTCGTTCATCGACGACAACGCCCTGCAGCAGGTAGCCGAGTACTTGTCGGCCAGCCCTGCGCCTGCAAGCAAACCCTGAGGGCCTGGCCATGATCCAAGTCGAACGTCGTTCGCTGCTCAAGGGCATGGCCCTGGGCGGCCTGGCCGGTGTGGCCATGGGCAGCTCGGGCCTGAGCCTGGCCAATAGCGTGCTGGGCCGCACGGCTCCCGGACAGTTGCCGGTGCTGGCGCTGGTCAGCTCCGGTGCTGCCGGCTCGGCCTTTGTCCAGGGCCTTGAGGCCAGCCCCGCTGCCGCGCAGGTGCAGGTGCTGCCGGCCAACCTTGAATTGCAGGCGCTGCTCCAGCTGCAACAGCGCCTGGCCAGCGGTCGGCCCCAGCGTTTGATCGGCCTGCTCGATGACGCCAGCGCCACGCTGCTGGTGGACCTGGCGCGCAGCGCCGGTGCCCGCGTGCAGTGGCTGGGCCAGCACAGTGCCCATGCCCGTCGCTCCGAGCATCGCCTGCTCAGCGCAGGGTCCGCGCACGGCTGTGCCTTGCAACTGGGCCAGCAACTGCACCGCTGCGGCCAGGGCTTCAGCCTGCACGAGCAGCGTCTGCACAGCCCGGCGCCGACCTTGCAAACCAGCACTGCCAGCCGCACCACCGGCGACGACCAGTGGGCCGCCAGCCTCGGCTACGCCCTGGCCGTGCTCGGCAGCACCGACACCGGCCAGGCACCGCGGGTCGCCCGCCGCGCCCAGGCACCGACCGGCACCTACGTGTCGTTCTCGATCGAAGTCTGAAGGATTCCCCCATGAGCCAAGCAACCCCCAACACCCTGCTGCCGCGCGGCGTCGATGCCGCCGGTTTCCAGCAAGCCCTCGCGCAGTTCCGTGCCCTGCTGGGCGACGAGAATGTCCTGGTCAAGGACGAACAACTGATCCCCTACAACAAGATCATGATGGCCGTGGACAATGCCGAACACGCCCCCTCGGCCGCCGTCACCGCCACCACGGTGGAACAGGTGCAAGGGGTGGTGAAGATCTGCAACCAGTTCAAGATTCCGGTGTGGACCATCTCCACCGGCCGCAACTTCGGCTACGGTTCGGCCGCCCCCGGCCAGCGCGGCCAGGTGATCCTCGACCTGAAGAAAATGAACAGGATCCTCCATGTCGACCCCGAGCTGTGCACCGCCCTGGTCGAGCCGGGGGTGACCTACCAGCAGCTCTACGACTACCTGCAGGAACACAAACTGCCGCTGATGCTGTCGTTCTCGGCGCCGTCGGCGATCGCCGGCCCCCTGGGCAACACCATGGACCGTGGCGTGGGCTACACGCCGTACGGCGAGCACTTCCTCATGCAATGCGGCATGGAAGTGGTGCTGGCCAACGGCGACGTCTACCGCACCGGCATGGGCGGGGTCAAAGGCGACAACGCCTGGCAGGTGTTCAAATGGGGCTACGGCCCGACCCTGGATGGCATGTTCACCCAGGCCAACTATGGCATCTGTACCAAGATGGGCTTCTGGCTGATGCCCAAGCCACCGGTGTTCAAACCCTTCGAGATCAAGTTCGAGCAGGAGTCGGACATCGCCGAGATCGTCGAATTCATCCGCCCGCTGCGCATCGCCCAGGTCATCCCCAACTCGGTGGTGATCGCCGGCGTGCTGTGGGAAGCTTCCACCTGCAACACCCGCCGCAGCGACTACACCAGCGAGCCGGGGGCGACATCCGACGCCATTCTCAAACAGATCCAGAAAGACAAGAACCTCGGTGCCTGGAACGTCTATGCCGCGCTCTACGGCACCCAGGAACAGGTCGAGGTGAACTGGAAGATCGTCACCGGTGCCCTCAAGCAACTGGGCAAGGGCCGCATCGTCACCCAGGAAGAAGCCGGCGATACCCAACCGTTCAAGTACCGTGCGCAGCTGATGTCCGGGGTGCCCAACCTGCAGGAGTTCGGCCTGTACAACTGGCGCGGCGGCGGTGGCTCGATGTGGTTCGCCCCGGTCAGCCAGGCCCGTGGCAGCGAGTGCGAAAAACAGCAGGCGCTGGCCAAGAAGATCCTCAACAAGCACGGCCTGGACTACGTCGGTGAGTTCATCGTCGGCTGGCGCGACATGCACCACGTCATCGATGTGCTGTACGACCGCAGCAACCCCGAGGAAACCCGGCGCGCCAACGCCTGCTTCGCCGAACTGCTGGATGTGTTCGAGCAGCAGGGCTATGCCGTGTACCGGGTCAACACCGCCTTCCAGGAGCGGGTGGCGCAGAGCTACGGTCCGGTCAAGCGCAAGGTCGAACACGCCATCAAGCGCGCCCTGGACCCGAACAACATCCTGGCCCCGGGCAAATCCGGCATCGACCTGGCCAACCCTTTCTGACGTTCGTTCTACTGCCCCGCCAGGCCCGGCCTGGCGGACTGTTTTTGCCTACAGGAACCGACATGATCCGCAAGCCATACTTCATCGCCAGCGCCCTGCTGCTGGCCGCCCCCCTGTGCCTTGCCCAGGGCGACGCCGCCCAGGGCCAGGCCCTGTTCAAGACCCAGTGCGGCTACTGCCACAGCACCGAGGCTGGCAAACACCTGATGGGCCCCAGCCTGCAGGCCGTGGCCGGTCGCGCCAGTGCCCAGGCCCCGGGGTTCAACTATTCGCCCGCGTTCAAAGGGGCCGGGCTGAGCTGGAATGACGCCAACCTCGACGCCTGGCTGACCAGCCCCGCCGCCCTGGTGCCGGGCAACATGATGATGTTCCCGGGACAGGCCGATGCCCAGGCGCGGCAAGACCTGATCGCCTACCTCAAGCAGCTGAAATAGCGCGGCCGGTTCAAGCCATGGGCAGGAAGCGACGATCTATAATCACAGCTTCCCAAGCCCCGGACCCACCCGATGGAACAACCGCCGACGCCCGCGACGCGCTCCCGCCAGCTTCTGCCCATGGCCTGCAGGCGCCCCAGGCGTACCGTTGTTCTGTGTTTTCTGGCGGCCTTCGCCATCTCCCTGGTGCTTGCCGGGCGCCAGTACTGGCAACTGCACCAGCGTGAACTTGCAGACCGCCAGCACAACCTGCACCTGCAGGCGCTGGCGATCGAAACCGCGATCGCCAACGGCAAGAGCCAGTTGCAGTTCCTGCGCAACATCGCCGAGCGGGTGTTGATCGAAGGCCAGAACCAGCCCTCGATGCGCCGCAACGAGGCCATCGAGTTGGCCATGCTCAACCGCAGGCACCCGGTGTGGGGGCTGCCGGTGCCCAAGTCCGATGCGCCGGTGCGGGCCATCGGCGATGACCAGGTGACGACCATCGAGGGCCTTGGCCGCGACCACCAGCAACTGGTGGAAGACCTGCACCTGTCACGGGCCATGAGCCAGGTGCTGCCGGCGCAGTTCCAGGCCGGGGTGGACCTGGCGCGCATCCTGTTCCTGAGCACCTCGGGCATCGTCATCGCCTACCCGCCGGTGCCGGACGCGCAACTGGAACCGATCCTGCGCAAGTTCACCGGCTCGCCGCTGATGCACCTCAACCGCGCCTACAGCGAAGACCTCGACATCGATTTCCATCCCCTGCCCGGCACCGACTTCGGCCCGCTGCCACACCTGTTGCTCAGCGCCCCGGTGTACCTCAATGCGGTGATGCGCGGCGCGCTGATCTACGACCTGCCGCAGACCCGCCTGCAGGCGTACCTCTACCAGACCACCGAGAGCGACGAGCTGCATGCCCTGATCGATGACCAGGGCATCCTGATCGCCTCCAGCACCCAGGCCTTCACCCCCCATGAAGGCAACTGGCTGAACACCTTGCCCGCAGCGCCCAGGCCGCTGTCGGTGCCAAGCCTGTTCCAGCGCGACCACGGCATGGTCAAGCTCGAACAGGGCTACCTGCAGTACCGCGAGCTGGAAGGCGCCGACCTGATGCTGATCAACTACATCAGCGCCGCCGACCTGCGTGCCGCGGTAAACAGCCAGATCGATACCCTGTTCCTCGGGGTCTGGGCCTTGCTGGGGCTGTTGATGGCGCTGACCCTGTACGTCGTCGACCGCCTGTTCAAGGGCCAGTTGCACCAAAACCTGCAACTGCGGGAAATGGGCCTGGTCGACGGTCTGACCCAACTGGCCAATCGCCGCAGGCTGCAGGCCGACTTCGGCGGCCTGCTCCAGCGCCTGCAGGACGACCAGCCGGTGGCCCTGTGGCTGCTCGACATCGACCGGTTCAAACAGATCAATGACACCTGGGGCCACAGTGCCGGCGATGAAGTTCTCAAGCACATGGCCACCTTGCTGCGGGCCCTGGTGCGCCCCCAGGACCTGGTGGTGCGCTACGGCGGCGAAGAGTTCTGCGTGCTGATGCCGGAAACCTCGAACGAAGAATCCAGCCGCATCGCCGAACAGCTGCGCATCGCCACCGCCCAGTCCATTTGCGTGCCCGATGCCCATACCTTGCTGGCCAATGCGCCGTCACTGGAAATCCACCTGACCGTGTCCATTGGCGTGGCGGAATTGCGCAGTGACGATTGCGAAACGCTGGATGCCCTGGTCGCCACCGCCGACCGGCGCCTGTACAGCGCCAAGAAGACCGGCAGGAACCGGGTGATCAACCACGACTGAAGGTCGGGCCTGCATGTTTTTTGTCGCCAGCGGCTTGCTGGTCTGGCAAACCCGAGCCTTAAGCTCGGCCGGGTGTGCCATAACGACAATAACGGAGACACCATGCCCCTTTCCTTCCTGTTCCCACCGGCCCGCCTGGCGAGCCTGGTTGCCCTGGCCTGCCTGAGCCAGACCGTTCACGCCGGGGCCCCGGCCGGCGCTGCCGGCGCCAGCGAGCAGACCCGCAGCAACAATGCCGCCGTGCTCGGCCAACGGCCGTTCGCCAATGACGCCGACTATGCCGCCGTCAGCCGCGGGCTGATCGCGCCCTTCAAGGGCCAGGTCGTGGATGCCCGCGGCAAGCCGATCTGGAACCTGGCCAACTACGACTTCCTGAACCAGAAGGACAGCCCCGCCAGCGTCAACCCGAGCCTCTGGCGCCTGGCCCAGCTCAACACCCATGCCGGCCTGTTCGAGGTGGTGCCCGGGCTCTACCAGGTCCGCGGCCTGGACCTGGCCAACATGACCCTCATCGAAGGCGACGACGGGCTGATCATCATCGACCCGCTGACCAGCGCCGAAACCGCCCGCGCCGCCCTCGACCTGTACTACCAGAACCGTCCGCGCAAACCGGTGGTGGCGGTGATCTACAGCCACACCCATACCGACCACTTCGGCGGCGTGCGCGGGGTGATCGACGAGGCCGACGTCAAGGCCGGCAAGGTCAAGGTGCTGGCGCCGTCGGGGTTCATGGAACACGTGATGAGCGAGAACGTCTACGCCGGCAACGCCATGAGCCGCCGCGCCCAGTACCAGTTCGGCCTGTACCTGCCCCAGGGTGAACAGGGCCAGGTGGATGCCGCCATCGGCAAGGCCGTGGCCATCGGCGGCACCATCACCCTGATCGAGCCGACCGACCTGATCAGCCAGCCGTACGAAACCCGGCGCATCGCCGGCGTCGACATCGAGTTCCAGCTCACCCCCGGTACCGAAGCGCCCTCGGAGATGAACGTCTACCTGCCCGGGCTCAAGGCCCTGGGCATTGCCGAAAACGCCTCGCAGACCATGCACAACATCCTCACCCCGCGCGGCGCCCAGGTGCGCGACGCCAAGGCCTGGTCGCAGTACCTGGATGCCAGCCTGAACCGCTACGGCGACAAGACCGACGTGCTGTTCGGCCAGCACAACTGGCCGACCTGGGGGGCGGAACCGGTGCGGACCCTGCTCGCCGACCAGCGCGACATGTACGCGTTCCTCAACGACCGCACCCTGCACCTGCTCAACCAGGGCCTGACCCCGATGGAGATCGCCCAGAACATGCAGACGCTGCCGGGCGAACTGAAGAACAAGTGGTACAACCAGGGTTACTACGGCTCGCTCAGCCACAACTCCCGTGCCGTGTACCAGCGCTACATGGGTTTCTACGACGGCAACCCGGCCAACCTCAACCCGCTGCCGCCGGTGGAAAGCGCACGCCTGTACGTCGAAGCCATGGGCGGAGGCGAAGCGGTGCTGGGCAAGGTCAAGGCCGCCATGGACAAGGGTGAATACCGCTGGGCCGCACAGCTGGGCAACCAGCTGGTGTTCGCCGAGCCGGACAACACCAAGGCCCGCGCCCTCCAGGCCCAGTCCCTGGAACAGCTGGGCTACCAGAGTGAAAACGCCAACTGGCGCAACATCTACCTGACCGGCGCCATGGAACTGCGCAACGGCGTGCCGGACAGCCCGGGCAGTTCGGTGTCGGTGGACATGGTCCGCGCCCTGACGCCGCAGATGTTCTTCGACTACCTGGCGGTGCGCGTCGACGTCGACAAGGCGGTGGGCCACGACATGAACCTCAACTGGCGCTTCAGCGAGCCGGACAAAGCCTTCAACCTGACCCTGCGCAACGGCGTGCTGACCCACCGCGAAGGCCTCAACCCCAAGGCCGATGCCGGCCTGACCATGAGCAAGGCGACCCTTGAACAGATCAGCCTCAAGCAGCTGGACTTCCCCACGGCCATGCAAAAGGGCCTGATCAAGGTCGAAGGCAACGGCAAGAAAATCGTCGAGTTGCTGGGGACCCTCGACACCTTCAGCCCGCAGTTCAACATCGTCACCCCTTGACCCTCATCGCTCACCTGTAGCCGCTGCCGCCAGGCTGCGATCGACTGCGTAGCAGTCGCAACCTGTCCACCTCGTTGAGTCTGAAAGAACGAAGTCGTCCGGTTCTGCGACCGCTTCGCGGCCGATCGCAGCCTGGCGGCAGCGGCTACAGGGTCCGCAGCCTTTTCCCTGTGGGAGCTGGCGAAGCCTGCGATCGACTGCGTAGCAGTCGCAATCCGGTCTATTTCGCCCAGCGCCGCAGCTCGGAAGGTGTGTAGTCATCGGTCCTGGCGCTGAAACCCACCCGCATCGGGGTCTTTTCTTCGTTACTCAAGCCCCCGGCGTAATAGCGGCCGGAGATCAGGTCGTAGGAGGTCTCCAGCACGTTGTAGGTGAAGTCATGATCGTAATGCTGGATGGCATGCAGTTCCGAACTGCGCCACAGCTCACCGCGGCTGTCGTACTGGTCGACCTGGGCGATCTGCCAGCTGTCTTCATCCACATAGAAGCGCCGTTTGCTGTAGATGTGCCGGGCACCGGGCTTGAGCGTGGCCTCGACCACCCAGACCCGGTGTTTTTCGTAACGGGTATGCGCCGGGTTGATGTGGTTGGGCTTGACCAGTTCGGCCAGGCTCAACGACCGGCTGCCCAGGCGGTAGCTGTTGTAGGCGATGAACATCTCTTGCTTGCCGAGCAGCTTCCAGTCGAAGCGGTCCGGCGCACCGTTGAATCCGTCGATGTTGTCGGCGGTGATCAGGCCGTTGCTATAGCGCGCACTGTTGTCGTACGCCAGCATCGGCGCGCGCCGCACCCGGCGCTGGGCCGGCAGGTACTGCCAGGCCGAACGCGGCTCGGCGACCTGGTCGACCGGCTCGTGCACCAGCACGGTTTCACCAGCCAGGCGTGCCGGCTCCAGCACCCGACTCTTGAACATGAACAGCACATTGGCAGCCGGCTCCAGGCCACCGACCGCTTCGGCAAAACTCACCAGCGACTGCGCGCGGATAAAGCTCACCGCGCCGTTCTCGCGCACCAGGGCAATGCTGCTCAAGCGCTCGAAACTGCCCCCGCGCCAGCGGGTCATGTGGTTCCACATCACCTCGAGGCCTTCGGTAGGCAAGGGAAAGGGAATGCCGCGCAGGTAGTCGTGCAGGCCGTTGCCGCCGTCGGCCAGGGTGGTCTTGCCGGCATTGACGCGGCTGTCGGCCAGCACCTGGGCGGGTAGTCGAGCACTGCGGTGGCTGGGGTACACCGGCATCTGGAAGCTGGCCGGGTAACGCTTGAACATCGCCACCTGCCCCGGGCTGAGAAAGGCCTGGTACTGACTCATGTTCTGCGCGGTCAGGGTGAACAGCGGCTTTTCACTGGCGTACGGATCGCTGTAGCCGCCGTTGGCATCGAGACGCCCGGCGCCCTTGTCGAGGCCACCGGTCCAGGCCGGGATGCTGCCGTCGGCATTGCCGGCGCGCTCCGAGCCCATGGGCGTGAGGGTCTTGTCCAGCGGGCCGACGTCGTTGCTCTTGGCCAGCACCGAGGCGCTGACGCAGGTCAGGGCCAGCAACAGGGGATGGATTCGCATGGTTTTTGTTCTCCTTAGAAATCGACCTTGAAATTGACCGAGGCGAAGTCACGGTCGTCCAGGGTGCTGTAGTCGTTGCTGCCAAAGAAGGCGTTGTAGGCGAGCTCGACGCTGTAGTCGTTGAGGTAGTTGGCGGTCAGGCTCAGGCCCAAGGCCTGCTGGCCTTCCTGGAAAGGGCCAAGGGGGTCGTAGGAGTAGCCTTCGACGTCATGGCGCCAGTTGAGCGCCGGGATCAGGTTGACCCCCGGCAGCACGTCGCTGTACTCAAGGCTCGCGCGCAGGCGGTAGCCCCAGGACCAGTCGGTGGCAAAGCCCTTGTCGGTGCAGAAGCGATTGGTCACCCCGGACGCCGGTGGATTGCAGGTGCTGCCATTGCGCGGGGCGCTGCGACCGAAGGCGGCGTTGCGCCCCAGGCGCTCGTCGCCCAGGCCATCGATATGCACCACGCCCAGTTCCGCGAACAAGCCCAGGCGCGTGGCCCCCAGCACGTTGTCGATGGCCTGGGTCGCCGAGCCGGTCCACTGCCACACCCCTTTGCGCTCCCAGCCGTCGAAGCGGTCGCCGCCGCGGTTGTCAAAGTCGCCGGGCAACTGCACCCAAGCGCTGCCCGCAGCACCGGCCACCACCGCCGTGGTGACGTCCGGCGCGTTGTAGGCCAGCGGCATGTTCGGCCGGTAGCTCAGCTCGGTTGCCAGCGAGATACCGCTTGCGGGCTCGACGCCAGTCAGGCTGACGCCGTACAGGCGAATGTTCTCGGGAAATGCCGCCGCGTAGGACGGCCCCTGCCCGCCTCCGGGAAAGCTGCCCGGCAGGCTGGTATCGCGGGCATTGAGGGTCAGGTATGGCATGCGCGAGTGGTAGTTGATGAAGTACAGCGCAGCCTCGGCATCGTTGAGCGAAGGCAACATCTGACGCAGGGCGAATCCGAACTGGCCGCTGTCCGAGGGCGACTCGTTGCCCCGGGGACTTGCGAACAAACCGCTGGCCTGCATCTGCTGGTCGGTCAGCACCTGGCTCAGGTACAACGGTCCGCAGCCCGGCTGGATCACGTCGCTGACGGCGAAGAAGGTGCCGCACCCATCGAGCACGCTGGGGCGCCAGTTGTACTGGTAGAAACCTTCGAGGTTGAGGGTGTCGGACACGCCAAAGCTGAACGACAGCATCTCCACCGGCAACTGGCCTTCCTTGATCTCTACCCCGGGCCGGTTGAACGCGGTGATGTCCAGCGGGTTGATCACGTTGATGCCGTTCTGGATCAGCAGCGCCTCGCCCCAGGACAGCACCTGCTTGCCGAGCTTGATGCCCAACGGGTGACCGGCCACCTGCAGGTCCTTCCACAGGTAGGCGTCCAGTGCCTCCAGGCCCTGGAACCTGGCCAGGTCATCCCAGCCGCTGTCGTCGAAATCCTTGAAGCGGCCATCACGGGTTTCATAGGCATGGTCGTACCAGTATTTCAGGCGCAGGAAGGCGCCCTGCCCCTGGCCATCGAGGCTGAAGTCGGTCAGGCCCTTGAAGGTCTGCGAGATCGGATCGCCTTTCTCGAAATTCAGCCGGTTGTCGTCGGCCGTGACACTGGCACCATCGGCATTCACGCCCTGGGCCTGCAAGGCATTGGCCCGGGTCATCAGGTGCCGGTCAGGGCTCTGGGTCGACCAGCTGCTGCCCAGGCTCAGGCTGCTGCGGGTGGTGAAGCTCCAGTCTTCGTTGATGTCGAAGGTGACCGCCTGGGCAGGTGCGGCGACCCCTGCCAGCACTGCCAGCCACAGCGGCGAGCCCCTTCGACCGGTACCGCGATACGGGCGCACGCGCGCCGTTGTCGAGCTTGTTGTTGTCATTATCGAGCTCCATGAGGATTACCCAGCCCGATAACGATGCCCAAGCGTCAGCTGCGCGGCGCAAGCGACGCACGACAAAAAACAATCATCGTCCGCCGCTACACCGCCAGCACGCCGGTCAGGCGAAACTGCTTGGGCGTGACCCCGAACTGCTTGCGAAAGGCGCGGATGAAATTGCTTGGTTGCCGGTAGCCCAGGCGCTCGGCAATCCGTTCGATGGGCTGGTCGCCTGCCGCCAGCCAGTGGCGTGCCAGTTGCAGGCTGTCCTTGCGCTCATCGGCCAGGGTCGTGCCCTGGCACTGGCGCAGCATGCGCTGGTGCAGGAAGGGATTGGCACCGGGCAGTGGCAGGTCCAGGGCCTGGGGCACCAGGTACAGGCTCGGCCAGTGCCCCTCGGCGGTTGCCACACCCCAGCCCTGCAACCATTCGCCCGCCGCCTGCTGCCGGGTCAGGCGGACCTGGCTGAACATCTGCGCCGGAGGCTTGCCGGCACGCCGGGCGATGTTGCGCACCAGGCTCAGCACGGCGGCATCGAGCATGTAGTAATGCGGCTCGTGCCGATAACGGCGCAGGTGCAGGACCGCCGTGCTGGCGGACGCTTCCAGGCTCACCTGCACGCAATTGGTCACCAGTGGCAGGTAGCGAATGAAGCATTCCAGGCTGGCGCGCACCGTGGCGGCCGAATCGAGCAGGATATTGAGCCCCTGCAACGAGCTGGTGGCCATGCCCGGTACCAGCTCGCAACCGAAGCGGCGACCAGCACCGGCCTCCTCACAGGCGTACAACAGCTGCTCGACCGCCAGTGCCGGGACATCATGCTGGCCTTCGAGCCAGGCCCGGTGGATGCCGGCCTGCTCTGCCAGGTATTCGACGGGCAGGCCGCAGCCCTGGGCATGCGCCACCAGGGTGCGCAGGAAAGCGCTGGAAACAAACGGTGCATCAGGCATGGCAAGTCACGAAAAAGGGACAGGCGCCGATTAAAGCCAGCCGCTACACTATCGATCAAATGCATAATAAGTATCTGCAACATGCAAGGGGTGCATGGTGGATCTAAGACAACTGCGTCACTTCGTGGCCCTGGCCGACTATCGCGGCTTCGTGCGCGCCGCCGATGCCGTCAATCTCAGCCAGCCGGCGTTCAGCCGCAGCATCCAGACCCTGGAGCGTGACCTCGATTGTGTCCTGGTCGAGCGCGGCAACCGCGATTTCCGCCTGACCGGCCAGGGCCAGTTGGTGCTGCAACACGCCAGGCGCCTGCTGGCCGGCAGCCAGACCCTGCACAACGAGTTGCTGCAATACAACGGCCTGGAAGGCGGCGAGCTGAACTTCGGCAGCGGCCCCTACCCGGCCCAGTTGCTGGTGCCCGAGGCCCTGGCCCAGTTCATCCACGACCACCCCTTGATCCGCGCCCGCTTTCACCTGGCGGACTGGGAGCAACTGGCGGTGTGGCTGCGCGAACAGCAGATCGAGTTTTTCGTCGCCGATGCCCGCGCCTTCAAGGACGATCCGCGCTACCAGGTGCAGGTACTGCAGCCACGGCGCGGGCGCTTCTTCTGCCGCGCCGGGCACCCACTGGCAGGGCGCGGCCCGCTCAAGTTCAGCGCCCTGCTCGACTACCCCATCGCCGGCACGCGCATTCCGCCGTGGATCCGCAAGATCCTCGCCCGCGCCCAGGGCACCCAGGACTTCGTCACCAGCGTCGAGTGCGCCCAGTTCGACGCCATACGCCGGGTGGTGCTGCGCTCCGACGCCATTGGCCTGGCCACCGCCGAAGCGCTGGACGAGCAGGCCGGATCGGCGCAGATCTGCCCGCTCAGTTTCGTCGACCTCGACAGCGACGACCCCGACCTGCAACTGCGCTACGGCATCGTCAGCCGCGCCGGCGACTCCCTGACCCCGGCGGCGCAGGCCATGATCGCCGCGATCCTGAACGTCGATCAGCAGTTGCGCGAGGGCCAGCCATGAACAGCGCGCCCAACGCCTTCTACGCGCCCACGCTGCTGCCCGCCATCGAGGAGCTGCTGGCCCGGGGCGTGGAGACGCACGCCATCGAGGCGGTGTTTCGCCGCAGCCTGTTCGAATTGCGCACACCGTTCTTGCGCGTGCCCCTGGTGCTGTCGCGGCGCTTCTGGACCCTGGCCCTGGCGCAGACCCACGACCCGCTGATCGGCCTGGCCGCCGGCAAGCGCTTCGTCTCCACCGCCACCAACGGCCTGACCTACCTGTTCGACGTAGCCGCTTCGCTGGAGAGCGCCTGCGCCTGGTTCGTGGCCTATTTTCCGTTCTTCAACGGCCACTTCCAGGCCCGCATCGAGCGCAGCGAGCAGCACGTCAGCCTGCGCCTGCACGATTGCGGCAGCCTCAAGGCCAGTGCGCCGATCACCGACTATATCCTCACCAGTCTGTTGAGCATGTTGCGCCGCAAGGTGGCGGCCAGCGGCGTGGACTGCGACCCGATCCTGGCGGTCGAGCTGGCCCACCCGGCCCCCGCCGACACCGGCACGCACCCGCGCACCTGGCGCGCGCCGGTCAGCTGGGGCCATGCCGAGCATGGCATTCGCCTCGACCCGGCATTGTTCAGCCAGCCCCTGACACCGGGCAACCAGGCGCTGGAGCAGATGCTGGTGGAGGTGCTGCAACAGACCCGGGGCAACACCCGCCCGACCCTGCTGGAACTGGCCAGCGATCACTTGGCTGGGCACCTGGCCGACAACGATCGCTGGCCGCACTTCTGCGCCAGCCAGCACTTGCTCGAACGCACCGCAGCCCGGCGCCTGAAAGCACTGGGCTGGAGCTTTTCCGAACTGCTCGACGAATACCGCCGCTACCGCGCCGAAGACCTCCTGCACGGCAGCGACCTGGAACTGGCGCAGATCGCCGACCAGCTCGGCTACAGCGATGTGCAGAGCTTTCACCGCGCCTGCCTGCGCTGGTTCGACTGCGCGCCCGGGACCTACCGGGCGCGCTGAAGGCGGTCACAGCACTTCGAACAACCCGGCCGCGCCCATGCCGCCGCCCACGCACATGCTCACCACCACGTACTTGACCCCGCGGCGTTTACCTTCGAGCAAGGCGTGGCCGACCATGCGCGCCCCGCTCATGCCATAGGGATGGCCGATGGCGATGGCGCCGCCGTTGACGTTCAGCCGCGCCGGGTCGATGCCCAGGGTCTGGGCGCTGTACAGCACCTGGCAGGCGAACGCCTCGTTGATCTCCCACAGGCCGATGTCGTCGACCCGCAGGCCGTGCTGGCGCAACAGCTTGGGGATCGCCAGCACCGGGCCGATGCCCATTTCCTCTGGCGCCAGCCCCGCCACGGCGATGCCCCGGTACAGGCCCAGGGGCTTGACCCCGAGGCGGGCCGCCAGGGCGCCGCTCATCAGCACGCTGGCACTGGCACCATCGGACAGCTGGCTGGCATTGCCGGCGGTGATGCAGCCGCCTTCGCGCACCGGCGCCAGCTGCTGCAGGTCGGCCAGGGTGGTCTGCGGACGGTTGCCCTCATCACGGGTCAGGCGCACGTCTTCATAGCTCACCGCGCCCGTGGCCTTGTCGACGACTTTCTTGCGCGCCGTCACAGGCACGATCTCGTCGTCGAACAGTCCCGCCGCCTGGGCCGCGGCAGTGCGCTGCTGGGATTGCAGGCTGTAGGCGTCCTGGGCCTCGCGGCTGATGTTGTAGCGCCGGGCGACGATCTCGGCAGTCTGCAGCATCGGCATGTAGGCATGCTCGGCCATGCGCAGCACGGTGGCGTCCTGCTCGGCGGCGGCGGCCTGCATGTGCAGGTTCTGCACCAGGCTGATCTGCTCCTGGCCAGCACCGACGGTGACCTGCATGCCGTCGACCATGATCTGCTTGGCGGCTATGGCGATGGCCATCAGTCCCGACGCGCACTGGCGGTCGATGGTCTGGCCGCTGACCGACAACGGCAGCCCGGCCGCCAGTGCCGACAGGCGTGCCAGGTTGGTCGAGGCGGTGCCGCTCTGCATGGCGGTGCCCATCACCAGGTCGTCGATCTCACCGGGTTCGATCGCGGCCCGCTCCACGGCGGCGCGAATGGCAACGGCGCTCATCGACGGCGCCTTGAAATCGTTGAAGGCACCGCGAAACGCCTTGGCGATCGGCGTGCGGGCGGTGGAGACAATAACGGCGTCTTGCATGGCAAAGCACTCCAGGGTCAGTCACACAGCAGACGGCTCAATACCGTCCGCGCAGGTTGAGGTACAGGCACCGGTCGGTTGCTGGCGCGGTCGACGAAGACGTGCACGAAGCGCCCGACCGCACAGGCCTGCTGTTCGCCTTCCAGGAACACGCCCAGGGTGTAGTGCACCGAGCTGTTGCCCAGCTTGCTCACCGCCACACCCACCTCGATACGCTGGGGAAAGGCGATGGAGGCGAAGTAATCGCAGCTGGAACTGACGACATAGGCAATGACCTCGCCGTGCTGGATATCCAGCACGCCGGCGTCGATCAGGAAGCTGTTCACCGCGCTGTCGAAGAAGCTGTAGTAGACGACGTTGTTGACGTGGCCATAGACATCGTTGTCGTGCCAGCGCGTGGTGATCGGCTGGAAATGGCGAAAATGTTCGCGCAAAAGCAGGCTCATGGCAGGTTCATCTCACGGGGTCTGAAGGTGGATCACAGGGCGAAGTCGTCCTCGGGCAGGCTCATCAGGCAGCCGGCGCCGGCCAGCAGTGCCTCGCGGTGGGCGCCGGCCCTGGGCAGGATCCTGCCCAGGTAGAAATCCGCCGCCTGGAGCTTGGCCCGGTAGAACGCCGCCTCGCCACTGCCCGCCGCCAGGGCCGCACTGGCCGTACTCGCCGCCTGCAGCCACAGCGCGGCCAGCATTACATAGGCCGAGTAGGCAAGAAAATCCACCGACACCGCGCCGATCTCCTGCGGATCGCGACGACAGGCGTGCAGTACGGTGTCGGTCAGCCCGCGCCACTCCTCAAGACGTGGCGCGACCCGTTCGGCCAGTTCAGGCACGGCGCCGGCCTGATCCAGTTGCGCCGCCAGCTCGTCGATCAACGCATACAGCTCTGCGCCGCCGTCGCCCAGCACCTTGCGGCGGATCAGGTCCAGGGCCTGGACGCCGTTGGTGCCTTCGTAGAGCTGGGTGATGCGACTGTCACGCATCAACTGCTCCATGCCCCACTCGCGGATATAGCCGTGCCCGCCATAGAGCTGTACGCCGAGGCTCGCCACTTCCTGGCCGCAGTCGGTGAAGAAGGCCTTGACGATGGGGATCAGCAAGGCGGCCCGCCGTGCCGCGGCCTGGCGTGTGGCGGCATCGGCGGCGCCGTGCTCCAGGTCCAGTTGGCGGGCGCTGTAGGCCGCCAGCATGCGGCAGCCTTCAGTCAGGGTTTTCTGGGTCAGCAGCATGCGCCGCACGTCCGGGTGGACAATGATCGGATCAGCCGGCTTGTCCGGCGCCGCCGGGCCGCCGAGCGCCCGCGACTGCAACCGCTCGCGGGCATAGGCCAGGCCGCCCTGGAACGCCGCCTCGGCGATCCCCAGGCCCTGCAGTCCGACCTGGAAGCGCGCATCGTTCATCATGGTGAACATGCAGGCCAGGCCCTGGTTCGCCTCACCCACCAGCCAACCACGGGCGTCGTCGAAGTTCATCACGCAGGTGGAGGCGCCCTTGAGGCCCATCTTGTGTTCCAGCGCGCCGCAGCCCAGGGCATTGCGCTCGCCGAGGGAGCCATCGTCGCTGACCAGGCGCTTGGGCACCAGGAACAGGCTGATGCCCTTGACCCCGGGAGGTGCATCGGGAAGACGGGCGAGCACCAGGTGGATGATGTTGTCGGTGAGGTCCTGGTCGCCGCCGGTGATGAAAATCTTGCTGCCCGTGAGCCGGTAGCTGCCATCGGCCTCAGGCCGGGCGCGGGTGCGCAGCAGTGCAAGGTCGGTGCCGGCCTGGGGTTCGGTCAGGCACATGGTGCCGGTCCATTCGCCACTCACCAGCCGGGCCAGGTAGGTCTGCTTGAGCGCGGCGCTGCCGTGGCGGTCCAGGGCCAGCACCGTGCCTTCGGTCAGTCCCGAGTAGGCGCGAAACGCCAGCGAGGCGCCCATCAGCATCTCGTGGAAACTGGCCGAGACCATCTGCGGCAAGCCCTGGCCGCCAAAGGCCAGCGGCCCGGTCATGCTCGCCCAGCCTTGCTCGACGTACTGTCGGTACGCCTGGCGGAATCCGTCCGGGGTGATCACGTCGCCGCCCTGCAGGCGGCAGCCCTGCTCATCGCTGTTGCGATTGAGCGGTGCCACCACCCCGGCGGCAAAGCGTGCGGCCTCTTCCAGCACGCCATCGAGGGTCTCGCGGTCCAGGCCGTTGTCCAGTTGCTGGCAGTGACCTTGCACATCGAACAGTTCATGGAGCACGAATCGCATGTCGCGCAGCGGTGCCTGATAGTTCATACCCGGCCCTCCACGACATCGGCAAAGCCCTTGCCCGCCGCCACCAGCCGGCCGATCAGCGCGGCCGGTCGCCAATGCTCGCCGAGCATGCGCTGCAAGCGTTCGAGGCGATCCTGGACCTGGGCCAGGCCCTGGCTGTCGGCCCAGCTCATCGGTCCGCCCACCGCGGCCGGAAAGCCATAGCCGTTGAGGTAGACCAGGTCCACGTCATGGCTGTTGGCGGCGATGTTCTCCTGAAGAATTTTCGCCCCTTCGTTGACCAGCGCCAGCAGCGAGCGCTCGACGACTTCCTGGTCGCTGATCGACCGGCGCCGATAACCCAGGCCGCTGGAAATTTCCTGCACCAGCCCCTCGACCTCGGCATCCACTTCGGCCTCGCGGCTGCCCTGGGCATAGCGGTAGAAACCGCGCCCGGCCTTCTGGCCGAAGCGGCCCAGTTCGCACAGGGCGTTGTCCACCTGCACCAGCGGGTTGTCCATGCCCTGCCCGGCCAGCTGGCGGGCGCGCCACTCCAGGTCGACGCCGACCACGTCGTACATGCGAAACGGCCCCATGGCAAAGCCGAAGGCCTGCAGCGCGCCATCCACCTGACGGGGCAAGGCGCCTTCGAGCAGCATCTTGCGCGCTTCGTTGGTGTAGGTCTTGAGCATGCGGTTGCCGATGAAGCCATGGCAGTTGCCGGCCACCACCGCCACCTTGCCCAGGCGCTGGCCGAGCACCCGCGCGGCATCGAGCACGGCCGGCGAGGTGTGGGCGCCGCGGACGATCTCCAGCAGCTTCATGATGTGCGCCGGGCTGAAGAAATGCAGGCCCAGCACCTGGCCGGGGCGCCCGGTGACCTTGGCGATGGCGTCGATGTCCAGGGCCGAGGTGTTGCTGGCCAGGATCGCCGCCGGCTTGAGGGTGGCATCCAGGGTGCGGAAGATGTCCTGCTTGAGTTCGAGATTCTCGAAGACCGCCTCGATCACCAGGTCGACGTCGGCCAGCGCCGCGTAGCTGTCCACCGCCTGCACCCTCGCCAGGTTCTGCCCGGCCTGGGCCTGGCTGATGCGACCCTTGACCACCTGCTGGGCCCAGATGTCCTCGGCCGCCTTCAGCCCCGCCGCCAGCACCTGCGCGTTGCTGTCGAGCCACAGCACCGGGATACCGGCACTGGCCAGGCTAATGACAATACCCCGGCCCATGGTCCCGGCCCCCACTACCGCAGCCTGCTGCACATCGATTCCCTTGCTCACATCGGCACTCCCGGTTCGGAAAGAAGGATTGCCGACACACTAGGCAGCCGCCTACTATTTGAGAAATTTCATTTTCATATGCCTGATATTGGTCAAATGAATATATCCACCTTCGACCTCAACCTGCTGCGTGTCTTCGACGTGCTGTTGCGCGAACAGAATGTCTCCCGCGCCGCCGAGCGCCTGGCCCTGAGCCAGCCCACCGTCAGCAATGCCCTGGCGCGCCTGCGCGAGCTGCTCGACGACCCGCTGCTGGTGCGCATTGGCCGGCGCATGCAGCCCACGCCCAAGGCCCTGGCCCTGGAAGGCCCGATCCGCGCCGCGCTGTTGCAGATCGAACAGACCCTCACCGTGGGCGACAGCTTCGACCCCGGGCAGAGCCGCCAGACCTTTCGCCTGGCCATGACCGACTTCGTCGAACAATGGTGCATGCCGGCCCTGCTGCGCCGCCTGCAGGACCGCGCGCCGAACCTGCGCCTGGACGTCGCCCCGCTGGCGACCAGCCTGCCGATCGATGCCCTGGATCGCGGCCAGCTCGACCTGGTGGTGGGCCGCTTCAACGAGATCCCGGCACGTTTCGTGCGCCATCTCTGGCGTAGCGAAACCCTGCAGATCGCGGTGCGCAAGGATCACCCGCAGATCAGCGGCGACCTGGACCTGGAGACCTTCCTGCGCCTGCGCCACCTGTGGGTGTATGGCGGCCAGACCCGCGGCATGGTCGATCAATGGCTGGGCGAGCAAGGCCTGGTGCGACAGATCGTCTACACCACGCCCAACTACCTGCAGGCGGCGCATCTGGTGGCGGAAACGGATTTGTGCGTGGTGCTGCCGACGCAACTGGCCCGGCGCTTTGCCGACCTGTTGCCGTTACAGCTGTTCGACTTGCCGTTCGCCCTGGAGGCGTTCGACACGGACGTGGTCTACCTGGCCCAGCGCGGGCAAGAGCGGGCGCTCAACTGGCTGGTAGGAGAAATTCTGAGCATCGCCGAAGACTGACGGATCGGATCGCCAGGCTTAACGGCCGCTGCGCGCCCGATCGCAGCCTGGCGGCAGCGGCTACGGCCACCGCCAGGCGGGGGTATCAGGCGCGGGCTTTTTTCGCCGCCCGCACATGCAGTACCGCGCCCATCAGCGCTACGACGATCGCCGCTGCACCGGTGGAGATCACCAGCACCTGGTAGTCCGGCACGAAGGCCATGGTCACCAGGCAGCCAATGATGAACACGATCACCAGGTAGGTCAGCCAGGGGAACAACCACATCTTCAGGCGGATTTCCTTGCCCTCGGCTTCCAGCTTGCGACGCATTTTCAGCTGCGAGAAGGCGATCACCAGGTACACCAGCAGGGCAATCATGCCGGTGGTGTTCATCAGCACGTCCAGCACGTCTTTCGGACGCAGGGTCTCGCTGAAGTTGATCAGCGCGACGAACACCGCCACCGAGCAGGAGCCGATGATGGCGAACACCGGGACGCCCTTGCCGGCGCGGGTAATCTTGAAGAACGACGGCGCATCGCCGCGGCTGGCCAGGGAGAACAGCATGCGCGAGGCGGTGTAGTGCGCCGAGATCAGGCAGCTGCTCACCGAGGTCAGGACCACGAAGTTCATCACGAACTCGGCGCCCGGGATGCCCAGCAGCTCCAGGGTACGACGGTAGGAACCGTAGCCCGACTGGCCCAGCAGCGGGTCGTTCCACGGCACCAGGGCGACGATCAGGAAGATCGAGCCGACATAGAACAGGCAAACCCGCCAGACCACCGAGTTGGTAGCCTTGACGATCTGCTCGGACGGGTTCTTCGACTCGGCCGCGGCGATGGTGACGATTTCGGCGCCGAGGAAGGCGAACATCACCCCGAGCATGGCCACCACCACCGACTCCATGCCGTTGGGCATGAAGCCCTGGGCCGTGAGGTTGCTGATGCCGTGGACCTCGCTTCCGGACCAGAGGTTGAACACCGCCAGGCTACAGACCACAAGGAAACAGATGATCGCCACCACCTTGATCAGCGCGAACCAGAATTCGAACTCACCGTAGTGCTTGACGTTGAAGAAGTTGACGCTGATCAGCACCAGGGTGGTGGCCAGGACGAAGGTGTTGACGCTGATCGACGGGAACCAGCCATGCAGGATCTTGCCCGCCACATAGGCTTCCCAGGCCATGAGAATGACCCAGAACCACCAGTACAGCCAGCCGATGGTAAAACCGGCCCAACGGCCGATGGCGCGCTCGGCGTAGGTGGAAAACGAGCCGGTGTCCGGCGAGGAGGTCGCCATTTCACCGAGCATGCGCATGATCAGCACCACCAGGATGCCACCGGCCAGGTAGGCCAGGATGGCGGCGGGGCCGGCGCTGTGGATCACACTGCCGGAGCCGACGAACAATGCGCCGCCGATGACCCCGGCGATCGACATCATGGTCAGGTGGCGTGACTTGAGCGAAGCGCTGAGCTTGCTCTCGTGCTCCACCTTGGCTGTGGAAGTGGATGTGGATGTTGCGTCCATCTGTAACTTACCTCGTATTCTTTTTATAACTGGCGATAACAGACCCCTAATGTAAAAATGTCTGACAAATAGAGCCATGCACAGCACGCGGTAAAATCCACTGCACTGTACAGGCCGCCCGACCAGTACACCCCCGTTCTCCTGCAGGCGCCCGGCGGTACGCACCCCCTGAAGGCACAGCTTCCCGATGCTTGAACTACGCCCCGATGCAGCGCCGCCACTGGTCAACCAGATCATCAACGGCCTGCGTGAACTGATCGAGAACCAGACCCTCAAGCCCGGTGCCAAGGTCCCCTCGATCCGCGCCTTCGCCGCCACCTACTCGGTCAGTACCTTCACCGTGGTCGAGGCCTACGATCGCCTGGTCGCCCAGGGTTTGCTGGTCAGCCGGGGCAATGCGGGGTTCTATGTCAATCGCGCGGTGGTCGAGACCCAGGCCAGCGATCCTGTGCCAGGCAAGCCGGCGTTCGACTCCGAGTGGTACCTGCAAAAAATCTTCGAAAGCCGCCAGCTGCCGTTCAAGCCGGGCTGTGGCTGGCTGCCCAACGACTGGATGTTCGAGGAAGGCCTGCGCCGGGGCATGCGCCAGGTGGCCAGCAGCATGCTGGAGCTCAGCGGCTACGGCGACCCCATGGGCCTGCTGGAGTTGCGCACCCTCACCGCACAGAACCTGCAGCAGGACTTGCGCATCGTCGCCAACCCGGCCCAGCTGATGCTCACCCACGGCGCCAGCCAGGCCCTGGACCTGGCGGTACGCACCCTGGTGCGCCCGGGTGACGTGGTGCTGGTGGACGACCCCGGCTACCCCAACCTGATGAGCATCCTGCGTTTCCAGGGCGCGACCCTGGTGGGCGTACCGCGCACCCCGTATGGTTACGACCTGGACCAGCTCGAACGCCTGCTCGAACACCACCGCCCGACGGTGTTCTTCACCCAGCCGCACCTGCACAGCCCGACCAGCTCGCGCACGCCGCTGGCGCAACTGCATCGCCTGCTGCAACTGGCCGCCCGGCATGGCTTTCGCCTGGTGGAGAACAACCTGTACGCCGACATGATCGCCGAGCCCCTGCCCTGCCTGACCAGCCTCGACCACCTGCAGCAGGTGGTGTACGTGGGCAGCTACTCCAAGAGCATCTCGCCCAACGTGCGGGTCGGTTTCATGCTGGCCAACCCCACGCTGATGCAGCAGCTGCTGCAACTGAAGATGCGCTCGGGCCTGACCACCTCGCAGGTGATGGAGCGAGTGGTGTATGCCGCCATCACCGACGGCCGCTGGCGCAAGCACCTCAAGCGCCTGCGCCAGCGCCTGGCCGAGGCCCAGCAGGAAGTCAGCCAGCAGCTGACCCGACTGGGGTTCGAGCGCTTTGTCGAGGGTGACGAGGGCATGTACCTGTGGACCCGCCACCCGGCCATCGCCGACAGCGCAGCGTTGGTGGACGATGCCCTGGAACAGGGCATCATGCTCGGCCCCGGGCAGTTGTTCATGGTCGATTCGCGGCCCACGGGCTGGATGCGTTTCAACGTGGCGTTCAGCACCGCGCCCGAGCTGTGGGAGAAGCTTGAGCGGTTGCTGTTCAAGCACGCACGCCGCTGATGAGCTGTAGCCGCTGGCGAAGCCTGGCGGCAGCGGCTACCGCCGCAGACCTGATATTTCTATCAGTATCCACACGGCACGATCCGAAATAGATTGGTTCCAGCCCGGTAACGGGCGCCTTGCGGGGGTGCATCTACCCCTGACCGAGTTGAACGGAACCATCAATCAGAAGGATCAAGACACTATGAAAATGTCATTCAACAACCTCGCCCCAACCGTCGCCTTTAGTCCTTTACAACCTGAAGTCGGCCAACGGGTCGATTTTAACAGTCCAAAACTTCTAGGGCTCAAACGGTTGAGGTTTGATGGCGTCGAGCCCCCTGTCTTGGTCGAAGTGCAAGGTTCCAACGGTATCTACAATTTCCGCATGCCGAACATCGTCAGTAACGCAACTATCGTAGCCATGTTCGGCGAAAGTAAAAATGATAGTGATCCAAGCTGCCCGCTCGCACTCTTGACTGTTGAGGCGTAACAGCAGGCTCAACTTTCGCATTCAGCGAACAAGCATGCCGGCCTTGCCGGCTCCCACATGGCTTCGGCAAACATCGAACCTGTAGGAGCTGGCGAAGCCTGCGATCGACCGCACCGATGCCATCGCGGGGCAAGCCCGCTCCTACAGCGCCCTAACGCAACGCCTGCAACCCCTGGAAACTCGGCATCGCACAAACCGGACAACTCCTAGATGGCTGCGGTACCGCCGTCAGCGCGGTGTACAGCACGATCACCAGGCACAACAGCGGAACAGCATAGGCGCGAAGGCTTTTTATTTTCATTGTCGGCACTCCTCTACCCTGCACAGCGACGAATCAACGCTCGTCGACGGTCACGATCTCACGACGCTCGGCCATGCTCGCCGGTACCAGGTCCTCATCGGTGAAGAACTGCTGGTACCACTCGCGCAGCTGGTACACCGGACCATCGTTCTCGGCCAGCACCGGCTTGTCGATGCGGATCTTGTGCTTCCAGATGTCCACGTCCTGGTAGAACGAGGCGCGGTTGCCCATGACATAGGCCTGGGCCACTTCACGGTTCTGCTCCTCGCTCCAGCCCGGCACGCGCTTGACCATGCAGCCAAAGCGCAGCTGGAAGCTGTCAGGCGTCACCGGCACATGGCTGTTGAGCAGGATGGCGTGCACCCGCACCTCGCCGAACATCGAGCTCAAGTGGGTGAAGTGGGTCGCCGGGCCGTAGTAGGCCGACGGCGCGATCAGGTCGCCGCCCAGGCGCTCGGAGTCGCCATGGAAGATCTGCCGGCCGATATGGCCTTCGAAGACGTTGGCGAAATACTTGGTCGGCGTGCCATGCACCGGGCCGAAATGCTGGGCATCGACCAGGTTGTCGACCAGCTCGCGCGGGTTGGTGTCGATGAGCATGGTGTCGATGTTCCACTCATGGATCCACTCGTCGCTGTCCATCTCCTCCAGGTGCGGAATCACCACGCCCTCTTTCGGCGGCCGGCCCTCGGGGTTGTTCCAGACGAACAGCAGGTTGTTCTCTTCGCAGGTCAACCAGCTGCGTGTCCTGGCCTTGGGCGGGATGCGCTTGCAGTACGGGATTTCCACGCACTTGCCGCTGGTGTCGTACTTCCAGTGGTGGAAGGGACAGACCACGGTGTCGTTCTCGATGGTGCCCTGGGACAGGTCGGCGCCCATGTGCGGGCAGAAGGCGTCGAGAAGGCTGATCTTGCCCTGGCTGTCGGCGAAGGCCACCAGGCGGGTGCCGAAGATGTTCAGGGTGTGCAGCTTGCCATCACGGTAGTCGGCGGCATCGCCCAGGCAGTGCCAGCCGCGGGCATAGCGGTGCGTGCGCTGGGTGTTGTCGATGCTCAGTTCTGCGAGTTTCGTCATGTTCTTGTTCTTCCTCTGGTGGAAACCCGGGTCGAGCGATGCCAGGGCAAACCATCGGCACCTTCCCTTACCCGACATCATTGAGCAGCCGTTGCCGGCCGCTCATCCTTCAAATGGACTAGGCCGCCCTCACTGCCCTGCCCGGCGCGCCGCCTCCGGGCCGAAGTCGCGCGGGCTGAAGCCGCCCTTGTTGAGCACATAGCCGTTGCGCTGCTCGTTGATCAGGTTGAAGGCCAGGTAGCTGCCGGCGTTGAGGTCGTGGTACAGGCCGACACCGGCCTGGGGCACCTGGCTTTCGTAGGCGTAGAAGTAGTTGACCATCGAGGTGCGCCACAGCTCGCCACGGTTGTCGTAGTTGTCGGCCAGCATCGGGAACCAGGTGTCCTCGTCGATGTACAACTTGCGCTTGCCGTACAGGTGGCGGTAACCGGGCTTGAGGGTACCTTCCAGCTCCCACACCCGGTGGCGCTCGTAGCGCATGGCCTGGGGGTTGATATGGCCCGGGGTGAGCAGCTCGGCGTACTTCAGTTCCGGGGCATGCAGGCGGTAGGTGTTGTAGGGGATGAACATCTCGCGCTTGCCGACGATCTTCCAGTCGTAGCGCTGGCCGGAGCCGTTGAACAGGCGCACCTCATCGACCGTGATCGAGCCGCCGGAACCCGGGAAGGCCATGTCGAAGCCATAGCCCGGCGACTGGCGCACCCGCCGCGTGCCTGGGTCGTAGCGCCAGCTCTGGCGCGGTTCGGTCTTGTCGTTCCAGAACTCGGTGCCGGTGTTGATCTCGCCCTTGTCACGCTGGGGCAGCAGGGTTTCGTTGAGGTAGAACGAGGAGTTGCCCACGGTCTCGCCGATCTTGCCCGGTTGCAGCGCCGGCGCCAGGTTGCGCGAATGCACCCGGCCCCAGTTGATGTTGCCGTCCTTGAGCACGTAGGCGTTGTCGGAGACGTATTCCTCGGTCCAGGCCCGCAGGGTGAAGGTCGAGGCGTTCTTCAGCAGCTCCAGGCCGCTGCGCGGCACCGGGAACGGCGTGCCACCGGTCTTGCCCACCACGCCCTCGCCGTCGTCCACCAGGCGCGCCAGGCTGGCGTTCTCGCGGGTAGCCTCACACACCGAATCGGCAAAGCGAAAATCCCGGTGGGTCGGGTAGATCGGCATGTTGAAGGTCTGCGGGTACAGCTTGAACAGGGCTTTCTGCCCGTCGGACAGGGAGTCGGCGTACTGCGCCAGGTTAGCCGCGGTGATCACGAACAGCGGCTTTTCATCCGGGTAAGGATCGACCGGATGATGGCCGGTGCCCTTGAACTGCACCTGCGGCGGCACCCCCAGCCACTGGCCGGAATACGCCGGGATGCTGCCGTCGGCATTGCCGCGCTTGTCGGCGCCGACGCAGGTCAGCTCGGTGCCCAGGCGCGCCACATCCTCCGGCGCGGCCTGCAACGGCGCGGATGCGACGCAGCCCAGCGCCAGGGCCAGCAACCAGCGGCGCGGCTCGCCCTGGGCCTTGGGCACACAGAAATTACGCTCGGTCATTGTTGTTCTCCTTGGTTTCCGATAGCGGTGGCCCAGTATCGGCAGCGTGCCGAAGGCCAGGCATCGTCTGCTCGGACTAACGCATTTTTACCCCGCCGCCTTCACTGCCGGCGGCAAGGCACCGGGCGGCCCCAGGGCCACCACGCTGTTGAGCAGGATGCGCACCAGCTCCGTCTGGCGCCGCACCCCGGTCTTGGAAAAGATCGAACGCAGGTGCGCGCGGGCGGTGTTGCGGCGGATGTTGAGCAGCTCGGAGGCTTCCTCCAGCGACAGGCCGTTGGCCAGTTCCAGGGCCAGGCCGGTTTCCGCCGGCGTCAGGTTGTACAGCTGCGAGGTCGCCAGGTTGCTGACCAGCGACTTGCCCACCGCATCGCGCACATAGATCACCACGGTGGGCTGGCCCTTGCCCTCGACCCGTTCCTGGCACGGGATCAGTTCCACCACCACGCCCAGGTTGACCTGCCCGGACGGCCGCGAGATCGACAGCGCGGCGGCGCTGTACTGGCCGCTGTCGCCCTGGCGCGCCCGCTGGAAGGCCTCGCGCACCAGGCGCGACAGCTCGCGGTTGTCGCTCGGATAGGTCGCCTCCAGGCGCCCGCCCACCAGCTTCAGGCCATCGTTGCTGTCGAGAATGTCCCGGGCCACCGGGTTCAGCTGCAGTACGCTGGCGTTCTCATCGAGGACGATGGTCGCCACCGACAGGCGACTGATGGCCTCGAAGTACAGGCTGCCCAGGGACTGGCTGCGGTCGAGCAGCGCATGCAGGTGCAGGGCCCGGCGCAGGTGCGGCAGGAGCATCGCGCACAGCGCCCGGTCAGCGTCGCTGAAGGTCGGCTGGTCGCGCCGGCGATTGATGCGAAAGCGCAAGCGGCCGCCGTCGGGCATGCCGATATCGACACCGAGCATCTGGTGACAGCCGTAGGGCTGGCAATACAACAGGTAGAAGGAGGAGCCGAGCCATTCGTCCTCGCTCATCAGGTCGTCGATGGTGAACACCTGGTCCAGCGGCAAATTGTTGAACGGCGTCGACTTGCTGTAATAGGCATAGTGCTGGATCTCGCCGGCCCCCGGCACCTCGCCCACCGCCAGCATCGGCGACAGGTACGGCTCGTCCACCGCGCGCAGGATCAGGGTGACGATATGGGCCTGGAACAAGCCCTGCAGCTGGCGCAGGCAATCGGCAATGCGACGGGTGTCCAGGGCACCGTCGTAGAGGTTGCCGACCAACTGCTCATACCCCTCCATGTCGAGCCCCATCTGCGCCAGGACCTGCGCGTTCGGCATACGGCTTTGCATAGACACACTCCATAGACGTGGTTCGGGTTGAGGTCCGCTTTGTAGCCGCTGCCGCCAGGCTGCGATCGGCCGTGAAACGGCCGCAAAACCTGGCGACTGCTGTCTTTCAGGTCTACCGGGGCGACTGCTTCGCAGTCGATCGCAGCCTCGTGCCTCGGCAGCGGCTACAGGGCAGGCAATCTGCCGGTCGCGCCCGGTTGAGCGACCAGCGGCCGGCCCTGGTTGAACCAGGCGGCCAGGGCCGGCAGCAGGAAGATCGCGCCCAGCACGTTGACCAGGAACATGAAGGCCAGCAGGATGCCCATGTCGGCCTGCAGCTTCAGGGGCGCAAAGGCCCAGGTGCCGACCCCGACCGCCATGGTCAGGGCGGTGAACACCGCTGCCGTACCCCGTTGGCACATGGCCTGGTAGAAGGCCTCGCGCAGGTCGGCACCGGCCGCCATCTCGTGCTGGATCCGCTCGTACAGGTAGATGCCGTAGTCGACCCCCACCCCGACCCCCAGGGCCATCACCGGCAAGGTGGCGACCTTCAGGCCAAT
>Ga0247821_10000149_pt1 | contig 40729 bp, 41 predicted proteins | sample 13C_Glycerol_Day_FD_192481 | JGI IMG/M metagenome (GOLD analysis project Ga0247821, IMG submission 192481) | Soil microbial communities from agricultural site in Penn Yan, New York, United States - 13C_Glycerol_Day14 | ecosystem: Environmental > Terrestrial > Soil > Agricultural land | place... | reverse complement strand
AGGCCCAGGCCTACCCGGCCCTGCTGGTGGTGGCCGGCTACAACGACAGCCGCGTGCAGTACTGGGAAGCGGCCAAGTGGGTGGCCCGGCTGCGGGTGACGAAAACCGATGACAACCTGTTGCTGCTCAAGACCGAAATGGGCGCCGGCCACGGTGGCATGAGCGGGCGTTACCAGGGACTGCGGGATGTGGCGCTGGAATATGGTTTCGTGTTCAAGGTGCTCGGGGTCTCCTGACAACTGTACAGAAGCCATCGCCGGCGCTGCCGGCTCCCACAGGGGACGACATACAACGGGCCTTGTAGGAGCCTGCGATCGGCGCCGAGCAGTCAATTGGCCCTGGGTTTGCTCTTGCCGTCCTGCGGCGTCAATCCGGGCAGTGGTTGATCCCTGGGCGGCGTGGGCACCGGCATGGCGGGCAACCGCGGTGATCCCGGTTGCGAATCACGCGCCCGCGGTATCGTACGGGGGGTAATCTGCGGGTAAGGCGTCGGTGTCGCCGTGCCAGGCGCTCCCGGCACCGGGGCGATGGGCCGCGGTTGCAGGTCGGCGGCCGCCGCCGTTTGCAGGCCGGCGAAGATCAGCACAGCCATGGTCATGTAGCGCATGGGCAGGCTCCTTGGATTTCCTGATGACAGGCTACCCCCAAGCATAGCGGTTTGCCTGTCCGAAAGGCCCGCCGTCGGGCTAAACTTGAGGCATAACCGTAACAAGCCCGATAAAAAGGTAATCCCATGAGTTCGGCATCTTCCGCCTCCGCCACCGCGCGGCTCGACCGCATCCTCGCCGACGCCAAGCGCGACAAGGAGATGGGCTATCGCGACAAGGCCCTGAAAATGTACCCCCACGTCTGTGGCCGCTGCGCCCGCGAGTTCTCCGGCAAGCGTCTGAGCGAGCTGACCGTGCATCACCGCGACCACAACCACGACAACAACCCCCAGGACGGCTCCAACTGGGAGTTGCTGTGCCTGTACTGCCACGATAACGAGCACGCCCGCTACACCGACCAGCAGTATTTCAGCGAAGGTTCCACCAGCAGCCCGACCATCGCCAAGGCCACCCACAACCCGTTCGCGGGGCTGGCCAGCCTGCTGAAGAAAGACTGAGGGCAATCCCCTGCCCCACAGGTGCCGGCAAGCCCGTATAATCGCGTTCTTTTTTGCGAAGGGCCCCGGCACGTGGCGAACAAACGGTACAGCTGCATTGGTCTGTTCAACCCCAAGTCAGCGGAGAACGTCGGTTCAGTGATGCGCGCAGCGGGTTGCTACGGCGTCAACTCGGTGTTCTACACCGGCAAGCGCTACGAGCGCGCCCGGGATTTCGTCACCGACACCAAGCGTGTGCACTATGACATCCCGCTGATCGGCATCGACGACCTGCAGAAGATCATCCCCCTGGGCTGCACCCCGGTGGCCGTGGAGCTGATCGACGGCGCCCGCCCGCTCCCCGAATACACTCACCCGGACCGCGCCATCTACATCTTCGGCCCCGAAGACGGCTCCCTGGACCCTAGCGTGCGGGCCTGGTGCGAAGAGACCATCTACATCCCGACCAATGGCTGCATGAACCTTGCCGCCACCGTCAACGTGGTGCTCTACGACCGCCTGGCCAAAGGCCTGAACACCCGTTCGGGGCCGAAGTTCAAGTAAGCCCGAAGGAACAGCCCGACGCCCGCGACGGTCTGCTGGATATCACCGCCCTCTGGAGTATCACCATGTCCAAGACATTGATCCGCGCCCCCCACGACAAACCCGCCCACACCGTGCAGGGCCTGGAGCGCGCCAGCTCCGTGGCCGGCGGCGTGATCATGATCGGCAAGGGCTTGCGCCGGGGCGGGTTGTTCGGCCTGATCCAGGTGGCCATTGGCGGCGCAGCGCTGGCGCACGGCATCACCGGCCGCAGCCTGCTCAAGGGTACGAAGCGCTAACGCAGCAGCTTGCTCGCCAGCACCTCGGACTGGCGCCCCAGCACGCTCTCGCTGAGCTGGACGAACTCTTCGGTGCTGACACTGTTCAGGCGCATCAGGGCCCGGGTGACATCGTCCAGCGAGCGTTGATTGTGGTTGTGCAGGCGAATCTCCCGGTCCAGTGCCTGCAACAGCAGCACACCACGGGCCGTCACCGCGCTATCGACCTGCTCACCGCGCAAGCTGGTGACCTTGGCGCTGTTGCGCTCGAGCCCGGCCTGCAGGGCCTGGTAGCGGTCATCCGTGATCCCTCCGGCGCGCCGCAACAGCTCGGTGGCGTAGTACTCGGCCAGGCTTTCACCGATCCAGTCACTGGCCTGGCGGTCATTGACCTGGGCGAACAGCCGCACCAGTTCACGCAGCAATGGGCTTGAACCATTCTCGCTGACCAGCGGCCGGCTGCTGTGCAGGTAGATGGAGTTGTGGCCAGCCCGCACGCCGCGCCACATCTGATCCCTGGCCCCCACCAGCAGCAGCTTGGGCGGATTGCGCGGGAACACCGCCTGCAGCTGTGGCCAGACGAAGGTCAGCAGGGTCAGGTTGTCCAGGCGACGCAGGCCCTGACCCTGGGGCGCGGCGACACTGACTTCGGTCTCGCCCAGGCGTGCGCGCCGGGTGCCGACGGTGCCTGCCAGCATCCAGCCGGTCGGGCGATCGAACAGGCGCGAGACATTGTCGATGCGAAAGCGCTGCTTGCCGATCCGCGGCCAGGGTGTCTCGACGCTCTTCCAACCCTGGGGCAGCTCGAAGCTCAGCCGCGCCACCAGCTCGGTGCCGTCCTGCTGGTCAAGGTGCGCCGGGGGGACCAGGTCGTCACCACGAAACAGCGCCCACTGCGGCGTCATGCGGGTTTCATAGCTGCCGTTCTTCAAGCGCTGGGCCAGGCGCACCCGGTAGGTCAGCTCGCTCTTGCCGGCGGCCGGCTGCCAGCGCCCCCGCCGTGCATCGGTTTGCAGCTGCCACTGGCCATCGGCTTTGAAATCGCTGTAGGCGCCCGCCTTGCCCAGGTCGAAATCCAGGCTGCGCACCGCCGCGCCATCGGCCAGGATCAGGCGCACCTCGGCCTGCTCGCTCTGGGGCAGCAGGCGCACGTGGTAATCCAGATCGACCTTCTTCGCCCAGGCCGGGGAGCTGGCCAGCATGCCCAGGGCCAGGAGCCAATGACAACGCACACGCATACAGAAACTCCTTGCTCCCCCAGACGCGACACCCGGCACGCCGGGTGAATCAGCCGGCGCGGAAAATCAGATAGTCTTCCCAATCGTCCTCGGCCACGCTGTCTTCACTGAGCATGCGCCCGGACTGGGAAATACGTTGTTTGTGCACCTGTTTGCGATCGCCACACACCAGATGGTGCCAGCTCGGCAAATCCTTGCCTTCGCTGACCAGGCGGTAGCCGCAGGTGGTCGGCAGCCATTTGAACTGGTCGGCCTTGCCCGGCGTCAGCTGGATGCAATCGGGCACATGCTTGAGCCGGTTCGGGTAATCGCTGCACTGGCAGGTCTTGAGATCCAGCATTTTGCAGGCGATTCGCGTGTAGTAGACGCTGTTGTCGTCTTCATCTTCGAGCTTCTGCAAGCAGCACAGGCCGCAGCCATCGCACAGCGACTCCCATTCCTGGCGGTCGAGCTGTTCGAGGGTCTTGTGCTTCCAGAAGGAATCGACGGTGGCAATCATGTAGCGAATATCCTGTTTCGATCGAGGCGCCGCAGCGCGGCGGCGCCAGTCTAGGGCCAGTCTTCGGCCAATGCCAGACCGCTTGTCAGGGTCGGCACGACCCAGTAGTTTGACCGACGGTCGTAACCTACCTTTTCCACCCGTTCAGGAACTCACCATGAGTGCTAACCCTCGCGTAGCCGAACATGCCATCTCCGACCAGTTCATCAAGCGCTGGTCGCCGCGTGCCTTCACCGCCGAACCGATCAGCGAAGCCACCCTGCTGAGTTTCCTCGAAGCTGCGCGCTGGGCGCCGTCGGCCTACAACTCGCAACCCTGGCGCTTTCTCTACGCACGCCGCGACACACCGAACTGGGAGCGTTACCTGGGTCTGCTCAATGAGTTCAACCGCAGCTGGGCGCAACATGCCTCGGCGCTGATCATCGTGATCTCCAAGACCACCTTCGCCGCCCCTGGCGCCAGCGAAGAAACCCCGGCCTTGTGGCACACCTTCGATACCGGTTCGGCCTGGGGTCACCTGGCCCTGCAGGCCAGCCTCAGCGGCTGGCACACCCACGGCATGGCCGGTTTCGACCAGGCGCTGACCCGCAAGGAGCTGAAGATTCCCGAAGGCTACGCGCTGCATGCAGTGGTGGCGGTGGGCAAGCTGGGCGACAAGGCCAGCCTGGCCGAAGCCCTGCAGGCCCGTGAAGTGCCGAGCCCGCGTCGTTCGCTGAGCGAGCTGGCGGCTGAAGGTGATTTCACCTTGTGATGGTTCAGGGCCGGGGTACAACTTCCGGCCCTTCGCAGGCTACGCCAGCTCCCACAACCCCTTGGAACCTGTGGGAGCTGGCACAGCCGGCGATGCTTTCCAGCCTCAATAGCCGCGCTGGAAATCCACTTCACCACGCAACCCCTGGCCCGCCTGGTACGCCCGCAGGTTCTCGACGAACAAGCGCACCATCGCCGTTGGCGAGGTCGGTGCCGAACTGTGCCCGGTCAGCAACAGGCCCAGGGCAGTCCAGAACGGATGACGCGCCGGCAGGGGCTCCTGGCGGCAGACATCGATCACCGCACCGGCCAGATGGCCTTGCTTCAAGGCCTCCACCAGGGCCGCATCGACCACCGCCACACCGCGCCCGGCGTTGATGAACAGCGCCTCGGGGTTGAAACGGGCAAACATCGCTGCGTCGTACAGGTCATGCGTGGCCGGCGTGTCGGGTAGCAGGTTGACGACGTAATCCACCTCACCGACCAGACGCCCCAGCTCGCCCAGGCCAGCCACTTCGACAAAGGGTGCCTGCTCACGGGCCTGGCTGGCGATGCCGTAGAGCTTGACGCCAAAGGGCTGGAGAAACTCGGCCACGCTCTGGCCGATGTCACCGGTACCGACGATCAGCACCCGCCGCCCTTCCAGGCTGCGTCCGGGACGGGCATCCCACTTGCGCTCGACCTGGCTGACCAGGCGCGCCAGCACGTCGCGTTCGTGCACCAGCATATACGTCAGCACGTATTCGGCCATGACCTGGCCGAAGATGCCGACCGCACGGGTCAGGCGGTAGTCGCGTTGCAGGCCGTCGGCCAGCAGCGGGGTGATGCCGGCCCAGGTCGATTGCAGCCACTGCGGCTGATGCCCCTGGCGCAGCAAGGTCGCCAGCAGGTCGGGCTGGCCCAGCCACACCGGGCAATCGGCGGCAAGGCGGGCAAGCTCGGCCGAGTCGCCACTGGTCAGCACCTCCAGGTCCGGTGCCGCCTCGGCCAGCAGGCGAGCGTAGAGGGCATGGTCCTGTTCAGCGATCAAAACACGCATGTTCTTTACAACCTTGGCAGTAACAACGAAGACCGCCAGGGCATCGACCCCGGCGGCATCACGGCAGGCAGGCCGGTATCAGACCGGGTCGTTGCGGCGCAGCAGCTCTTCGGGCAGGTGTTCGATGTACTCGTCCTCGACCGGTGGCATCTGCAGGTGGTAGCCCTGCTGGTCGAGGTTTTCCAGGACCTTGGCGATGTCCTCGCGGGCCAGCTTGCGCTCCGGGGTCAGGACCAGGTCGAAGGCATGCACGGGGGTGCCGAAGAACGGCAGCAGGCCTTCGGGAACGCGCTCCAGGCCTTCGGCCTTGAGCACATACAGGTACATTTCGTTCTTGCGCGGGCTCTTGTAGATCGAGCAGATGCGTTTCATGGTTGTTCTCCAGCGCTGGCCAGGCAGTCGAGCAGCGCTTGCCCCATGCGCTCGCGACGCCAGCCGCGCAGCGAATCGGGAAGTTGATAAGGCCCCTTGGGGTAGCCGCTCTTGAGCAGCAATTCGAGGGTTTTCTTGCGCAGCATCAGCTCCGGGGCGATGTTCAGGCGCTCGCCTTCGGCCTGGCCGATGGCGCGCAGTTGCTTGAGCAGCGCCGAGGCCTCGATCGGCAGCGGCTCGGGCAATGCCGGTGGCCACTCCGAAGGCGGCACACTGGCGGCCTGCTTGATCAGCGCCAGCAGCGCCTCACCGTCCTGGCGGATGGTGCGCGGGTGCATGTCTTCGATTTTCGCCAGTGCCGCGAGGGTGTCCGGCTGGGTCCTGGCCATGGGCCACAGGGCGTTTTCACGCAGGATGCGGTTACGCGGCAGGTCACGGGCTCGGGCTTCACGTTCGCGCCAGGCGCAGAGCTCGCGCAACACCGCCAGTTGTGCCCGGGACAGTTTCCAGGCCAGCTTGGCGTCGCGGTACAGCTCGTAGGGATCGGTTTCGCGGCGCAGCTGGGCGACCAGCTCGGCGCCATCTTCCAGCACCCAGGCATGCTTCTCGTCCGACAGTTGCGGACGCAGGCGCTCGTACAGCTCCGCCAGGTGCACCGCATCTTCGGCGGCGTAGCTCACCTGGGTCTGCGACAGCGGGCGCTGCAGCCAGTCGGAACGGGTTTCGCCCTTGGGCAGCTCGATGCCGAGCACTTCCTGGACCAGGCGCGAGTAGCCCATGGAGAAGCCCAGGTTCAGGTAGCCGGCGGCCAGCTGGGTGTCGAACAGCGGCATCGGCAGGCTGCCGGTCAGGCGCGACAGCACTTCGAGGTCTTCGCTGCAGGCGTGCAGCACCTTGATCACCTGGCGGTCTTCAAGCAGTTCGGCCAGCGGCTGCCAGTTGCCGATCAGCAAGGGGTCGATCAGATAGGCGCGTGCCCCGTCACCGACCTGGATCAACCCGGCAATCGGATAAAAGGTGTCGACCCGCATGAATTCGGTGTCGACGGCCACGAAGGGCAGCTTGCGCCACTGCAGGCAGTGTTCGGCCAGGCTGCTGTCGTCGCAAATCCAGTGAATATCGATGGCCACAAGGCTCTCCCACAAACAATGGCGCGCAGTATATACGGCGCAGGCCATTGCCGGGAAACCGCTCGACCGCTATCCCTGCCTGGCCTGCGAGTGGTGTCAATGCATCGCCAGCGCAGGCGGGCGGCAACTGGCGAACATGTCCAGTTGTGGCTGGTACAGCGCAGTGCGCACCTGCAGCAGGCCGAGCATCGAGTGGAACAGGTTGTCCTGGCTCAGCGGCTCGTTGCGTGCCTTGTCCAGGCAGTCGGTATCGATGGCGAAGCTCTGGCGGTAGTTGTCGGAGAACCAGGCCAGCATCGGCACATGTTTCTGCTGCTCCGGCGCCAGCATGTAAGGCGTGCCATGCAGGAACAGGTTGTACTCGCCCAGCGACTCACCGTGGTCCGACAGGTAGAGCATGGCGGTGTCGACCTTGTCCTGCTTGCTGCGCAGGATGTCGATCAACGACGCCAGCACATGGTCGGTGTAGACCAGGGTGTTGTCATAGGCATTGATGATGCTCTGTTCACTGCACTGGTTCAGGGCGTTGCTCGGGCATACCGGGGTAAAGCGCTCGTACTGCATCGGGTAGCGCTTGAAGTACTCCGGCCCGTGGCTGCCCATCTGGTGCAGCACCAGCACGGTGTCCTGCTGCAGGTTGTCGATCATCGCCGCCAGGCCCTGCAGGAGGATTTCGTCATGGCATTCGCTGCTGGTGCACAGCGCCGGGTCCTTGAGGTTGCTGACGTCCTCGAACTGCACCCGGTCGCAGGTGCCCTTGCAGCCGGACTGGTTGTCACGCCAGCGCACCGCCAGTCCGGCGCGTTGCAGCACATCGAGCAAGCCCTCCTGGTTCTTGGCCTTGCTGGCCTCGTAGCCCTTGCGGGTAAGGTTGGAGAACATGCAGGGCACCGACACGGCGGTCTCGGTACCGCAGGAGTGCACGTCGCTGAAGGCGATCAGGCCCGCTTCCTTGCCCAGTTCCGGCGTGGTGTCGCGGCCATAGCCGAGCAGGCCGAAGTTCTCCGCCCGCGCGCTCTCCCCTACCACCAGCACCGTCAGGGACTTGCGCGCATGTTGCTGCCAGGCCGGGGCACGCTGGGCATCTTCACCGATCCTGGCGAAGGATTTGGCCGCGGTGCCGACCCGTTCGCCGACGTAGCCAATGGAGGCGCCCACCACGTTGCTCGGCACCAGCATCAGGCGAATCTCGTGATGATTGCGAAACAGCGAGGCCAGCCCCTGGTAGTTGACCAGGGCGACCACCCCGAGCATGGCCAGGGTGGCGGTAGCGGCGAGCAACTTGCTGAGCAGTTCCCGGTGCCAGCGCCGATAGTTGATCGGTGTTTTATAAAGCACCAGCGAAGGCACTACGCCCAGCACCAGGATATAGATGAAAAGTTTCAGCGACAGTAAATCATGAACTTCCGCAACATTGGTCTCGGCGGTATTACGCAACATACCCACATCAATCAATATACCGTATTGATTCATGAAGTAAGCCGCACCGGCACTGACCATGAACAGGGTAATCAATACCGGTTTCAACACCCGGCGAAAGGCAATCAGGGTCAGGATCAGGTTGAAGGCACAAAAGATCAGCGCAGCGAAGGCCAGGCGCAGGAAAACCCCGGATACGCCGGGCGTAACCACCTCGGACAAGTGATTCCACAGTACCGAGTTAAAGCCGATCAACAGGTAAAGGCTGGCTAACAACGTGACCCATTCGGTCCGCAGGGGTTTGACCTTGAACATGGCGCTTCGCTTGATGAAGAGTCGGGAACGGTGCCGTTGCGGCACCACCTTTAAACAGCCCGAACTCTAAGTAGCGCGCCATCAATTTTTCGTGAAAAAGACGCCAACAATTGGTGGATTGGCGTCAACTTCTTCATTACATATTTTTCACATTAAACATGCTTCAGACAACTATCCCGGCAGGCGAACCTTTGTATAGGAGTCACGATCGATATCGAGCACTTCGACACACAACTGAATATCCAGCCCTGGCGTAGCCACGATGGCGTCCTTGAGCACCTCCAGCAGGCTGTCCGACAACTGGCGCTTCACTTCAGGGGAGCGGCCGCTGAGGATGGCCAGCTTGATATGGGCAAATGCCCGTGCGACCGGGGCTACACCTACACGGAAGCTGCCCTGGACCACGGCGCGACTCTTGATGTCCAGCTCATCGGCGAACTGCCCGCTCCCCACCAGCGCATGGTTCAGGCGCAGCAGCAGGCGGTCGACGTCAAGCCCGGGCAGGTTGTCGCTGTATTCCACATGAAGGTGAGGCATCGCAAAAAACCTTGAGGTCAGAATTGTTGCGACAGACTACCGCACCCCCGGAACCCGGCAAAGACGACTATTCTCTAAGTTCATGACTTCCACCCCAAACCCCGGAGAGGTGAAGAAATGCCGGCCAAGCACGATTTATTCGCAGACCTGAACGTGACCAGGGAGGCGTTCGACGCCAAGAAAAAAACCGATGCGCGGCTCAGCGAGCTGCACGACAAGTACAACGCCATCGACGTCGAGGTGGTCAAGGCGGAAAGCAGCAGCGCCAGCGATGAGCAGATCACCGTACTGCGCAAAAAGCGCCTGCTGATCAAGGACGAAATCGTCGCCCATCTGAAGTAACCCTGCCGAACACCTGACAAGCGGGCTTGGCTGCGATTGCGATGTACCAGTCATATCGCATCGCGAGACAAGCCCGCTTTTACTTCAACCGATACGGAACATTGGAAAGCAGCCTGGCAAGGAGCGGAAATTGTTCCGATAGTGAATGTTCAGGCTACACATCCAGGCGCTTCAACACCCCATCAATATCCGCCCTGGCTTGTTCCGCCAACACCTCATCAATATCCGCCCAGATTTGTTCCGTCACTTCTTCATCTTCCGTCCTGGTTAGTCCAGCCAACACCTCCTCAACACCTGCCCCGGTAAGTTCCGCCAAGGGCTTGTAGTTGAATGCGACGAAGAAGGAAGGTACCTCGGCACCGCCATTGCCACATATCAGACGCGTGTACCGTTGATCCACTGCATCGCAAAAGGCTTCACCCTGCACACTGTCTTCACCTCGCAGGGCCAGGCCGAAGATCAGCATTCTCAGCACCTCGGGACTACTCAATGCTTGGCCCGGGTTTTGTTGGGCAAAGGCAATCAATGCGTCAACGTCAATGATGGCCTTGATCGCATCGGGCAATGATTGCGTGGCTTGCGTTTGAGTCTTCAAATCCTCGATAAGGGCTTCAAAACCCACTGGCCTGGACTGCCCTGCCAACACCCGGAAAGTAGCCTCGATCCCTTCTTTGAGATCAGGGCACCCGCACACCTGCAGCGCTTGCTCCACATAGCTATCGAAATGAAGATAGTTGTACGTTGCCAGGGCAAGCTGCTGCCCATAGGGAGGTAAAAACTTCAGACCCGGCAAACCGCTCCGGGCGGCCTGAAAGGTTTCCATTGTCAGGTTAAGTGGAGCAGGATCAGGCTGGCCTGATGCATCACATTGCGGGTGAATGCAGGCAGTATGGGTGGATACGGGATACATACGCACTCTCCAGAAGGACTCCCGGCCAGATCATCCGCACAAGTCATGCACATTGCTTTCACATTCCGCTCATGCCAGAACCCGCCCCGCGATTGCGATTCGGCCATCGCATCGCGAGGCAAGCTCGCTCCTACGGGCAGCCTCTATGGCCGTGACCACACCACCGGAAACCAGTCTTCACGCATCCGGTCGCCGGTATTCAGGCCGATACCCGGGAACGGTGGCGACGTGCGCCCCGGACGCTGGACGTAGCGCACATCATCGCCCATGAAGCGTGTCGAAAACGCCCGGCGACGATTGCCGCCGGTGTTGCCGGCCGCGCCATGCACGGTACGAAAATCGAAGACCACCGCATCACCCGGCTCCAGTTCCGGAGAGAGGATCTGGTACTCGCCGTTCTCCACGTCCGGCATGTCCATGAACAGGCTTTCGCCGGAGCCGGCATCGGTGGCGCCATAGAAATCCTTGTTGCTGGCCCAGCTCTTGGGCCGCACGGGCTTGGGCCAGCGGTGTGAACCCAGCACCACGCTCAGGGTGTTGTGACGGGTGACCGGGTCCAGCGGAATCCAGTAACTGGCGGTTTGCAGACCGTCCACGCAGTAGTACGGCAGGTCCTGGTGCCAGGGCGTCGGCTTGGACGTGCCCGGCTCCTTGACCAGGATATGCTCATGGAACACCTGCACCTGCCGGGACTGCATCAGTTCGCCGGCAATCGCCGCCGCCGGCGAGTTCAGCACGAAGTCCTTGAAAGTCGGAATACGCTGCCAGTTGCAGTAGTCCTCGAAGAAGCGCCCGCCTTCGCCGCTGCCGACGTTTTCGATGGCAAAGGCACTGGGCGCGGCCAGGTTCTGTTCGAAACCTTCGCGCAAGGGTTCGATCCAGTCGCGGAACACACCACGCAACACGATTGCACCATCTCGCTGGAACTGTTCGATATCGGCATTCATCGGGGACCACCTCTCTTGTTGTAATGGCCAGCAGTATTGGAGCCCCGTTCGCCCCCGGTAAACGACACTTTGCCTATTCGCCACTATCAGCATTCTGTATGGCCCGGCGTATTGTCAGCCCCGCCCATTGGCCGGTTAATAGCCCTGCCTGTCTCCTTCGGCACCTTGCCACTCAAAAACAAGAACAATGAGGAGTTACCTGGGATGAACGACAACAACAGCGCCTTGCGGCGAGGTCTGAGCACCCGTCATATCCGTTTCATGGCCCTTGGCTCGGCGATCGGCACCGGGCTGTTCTATGGCTCGGCCTCGGCCATCAAACTGGCCGGCCCTTCGGTCCTGCTGGCCTACCTGATTGGCGGCGCGGCCATCTACATGATGATGCGCGCCCTGGGTGAAATGGCCGTGCGCAACCCGGTGTCCGGCTCCTTCGGCCAATACGCCAGCCAGTACCTGGGGCGCTTCCCGGGCTTTCTGACCGGCTGGAGCTATGCGTTTTCCATGCTGGTGGTGTGCCTGGCCGACGTCACGGCCTTCGGCGTCTACATGAGCTTCTGGTTCCCAGAAACACCGCGCTGGATCTGGGTGCTGGGCATCGTGTTCTTCATCGGCGCCCTGAACCTGTGCAGCGTCAAGGTGTTCGGCGAGTTGGAGTTCTGGCTGTCACTGCTCAAGGTCACCGCGATCGTCTCGATGATCCTTGCCGGTGGCGCGGTGCTGATGTTCGGCATCCAGCTGGGCGGCTCGGCCGAACAGGTGGCCACGGTCAGCAACCTGTGGAGCCACGGTGGCTTCTTTCCCAACGGCGTGAGCGGCATGATCGCCTCTTTCACCGTGGTGATGTTTGCCTTCGGCGGGGTCGAGATGATCGGTATCACCGCCGGCGAGGCCCGGGATCCGCAGCGGGTCCTTCCCAAGGCGATCAACTCGGTGCCGCTGCGCATCCTGCTGTTCTATGTGTTCACCCTGTTCGTGCTGATGTCGATCTATCCCTGGTCGAAGATCGGCAGCGAAGGCAGCCCGTTCGTGCAGATCTTCAGTGGCCTGGGCATCGACTCGGCCGCCACCTTGCTCAATATCGTGGTGATCTCGGCGGCGGTGTCGGCGATCAACAGCGATATTTTCAGTGCCGGGCGGATGATGTACGGCATGGCCCAGAACGGCCAGGCTCCTGTCGGCTTCTCAAAGCTGTCGCGCTTCGGGGTGCCGTGGATGACCGTGGTAGTGATGGCCGTGGCGCTGTTGTTCGGTGTGCTTCTCAACTACCTGGCGCCGGAGAACCTGTTCCTGATCCTGGCCGCGGTGGTGACCTTCTCGATCGTCTGGGTGTGGCTGATGATCCTGCTGTCGCAGATGGTCATGCGTCGCGGCATGACGGCCAAGGAAGTCAGCGCCCTGCACTTCCCGGTCCCCCTCTGGCCGGTCGGCCCGGCCCTGGCGGCGCTGTTCATGCTGTTCATCTTCGGCGTGCTGGCCTGGTTCCCGGATACCCGCATGGCGCTGTATGTGGGCATCGGCTGGCTGGCCCTGCTGTCGCTGGGCTACTGGCTGTGCGTGGCACGCAAGGGCAAATCCCTGGTGGCCGTGGCTGATCCGGCCAGCTGAGTCAGGCAGGAAACTGCTGGCTCGCCCAGTCGAGGAAAGCCTGCGCCGCCGCTGACGGACGCATGGCACTGGACTGGGCCAACACCACTGGCTGCGGACTGACGCTTTCGAGCAGAGGCCTGCAGGCCAGTGGTTTGCCGTCGTAGCTGCAATCACTCACCGGCCGGGTGCACGACAGCGCCACGCCATAGCCATGGGCAACCAGCCCGCGCTGCATCTCGAAGGTCTGGGTCAGTTGCAAGGCGGCCGGTTGCAGGTCATGGGCCCAGAACAGCGAGAGGAAGTACTCACGGGTCCTGGCGATGTCTTCGAGGATCAGGCATTCAGCCGCCAGCTCCACCAGCGAGACCTTGTCCTGCAGGGCCAGGGGGTGGTCCGCCGGCAACAGCGCATGGGGCGTCAACTGCGCCAGCACGCGCTTCTCGATCGGTGAGTCCAGGCCGACATCATAGGTCAGCGCCAGCTCTGCCTTGCCATCGCCAAGCCGGCGGTTGACCTCGGCAAGGTCCGCTTCGAACAGGGTGATGGTGACTTCGGGGTAACGCTGGCGAAAGCCGCTCAACAGCCGCGGCGCATAGTACGGCCCCAGGTCCTGGAAACAGATCAGGCTCAAGGCCCCGCGCACCTCGGTCTGCTCCTCGCCCCGGCCACTGATCGCGCTCGCCAGGTTGAGCATGTCCCGTGCCTGCTCCAGCAGCTTGCGTCCTGCCGGCGTCAGTTCAAGGCCGCGACTGACCTGGCGGTGAAAGAGCTTTTCTCCCAGGGTCGCTTCCAGTTGCGACAAGGCCAAGGACACCGACGGCTGGGAAATATGCTTGGCCCGCGCCGCGGCACTGACGCTGCCCTGTTCGGCGGCGGCGACGAAATACTCCAGCTGGCGCAAGGTGAATCCGATCATCGCAAGGCCCTGACGGGTGGTTGGACAGTCGGGCCATTATGGCCGGTTGCGCCTGTCAGTCCAGCGATTGGTTGGGGCCACTCCCACAGGGTATGCACGGACATTGTGGGAGCGGCCATAGGCCGCGATGGATGCGAAGCAGCCCCAACCTGCCTACCGGTCCTGCACCGGTTGCAGAGGCTGCTCGGAACCCTCGGCCCTACCCCAGATCTCTGCATCGATCTTGCCGGCCAGCTCCGGATAATCCTTGGCATTGAACTCCGGCGTACCCACGGCGCGCTGGGCAAAGTAGTCACGGGTCAACTTGATCACCACACCCGACAGCAAGCAGATCGCGATCAGGTTGATGGTCGCCATCAGCCCCATCGCCGCATCGGCCGCGTCGAACACCGTGGCCACACTTTCATAGGCGCCCCACACCACCATCAACAACGCGGCGGTGCGCAGCACAGTCAGGCCCAGGCGGGTGTTCAGCTTCAGGTACACCATGGCGTTTTCGGCATAGGTGTAGTTGCCGATGATCGAAGTGAATGCGAAGAAGAAGATCGCAACGGCAATGAAATACTGCCCGGCCGAACCGATATGCACGTTCATGGCCGCCTGGGTCAGCGGCGTTCCGGTCATCTCGGGGCCAGGCACCACGCCGGACAACAGGATCATGATGGCGGTGGCGGTGCAGATCAGCAGCGTATCGATGAACACGCCCAGGGCCTGGACAAAGCCTTGCGAGGACGGGTGGTGAGGGTTGGGCGTCGCCACGGCAGCGATGTTCGGTGCCGAGCCCATGCCGGCCTCATTGGAGAACAAACCACGCTTGACGCCATTGAGCATGGCCCCGGCCACGCCGCCCACCGCCGACTCAAGGCCGAAGGCGCTCTTGATGATCAACATCAGCACCCCGGGCACTTCACCCAGGTTGGTCAGGATCACATAAACCGCTACCAGCAGGTAGGCACCGGCCATGAAGGGAACGATCAATTCGGCAATACGGGCGATCTTCTTGATGCCGCCAAAGATCACCAACCCGGCCAGCACCGCCACCACCACACCGGTGGTCAGCTTGGGCACACCGAAGGCGCCCTGGGTGGCATCGGCAATGGAGTTGGCCTGCACCGCACCGAACACCAGGCCAAAGGCAATGATCAGGCACACCGAGAAAATCGCTGCGGCCCAGGGCGCGTTCAAGCCCCTGGCGATATAGAACGCCGGACCACCGCGGTACTCACCGTTGTCGTTCCGCACCTTGTACAGCTGCGCCAGGGTGCTCTCCGCGTAAGCCGTGGCCATGCCGAGCGAGGCCACCACCCACATCCAGAACACCGCCCCCGGCCCGCCAAGGGTGATGGCCACGGCCACACCCGCGAGGTTACCGGTACCGACCCGCGACGCGAGGCTCGTGCACAACGCCTGGAACGGCGTGATGCCACTGGCATCCTTGGCCGGCGCGCGCAGCACCGAGCGGAAGAATTCGGGCAGATGGCGGAACTGGATAAAGCCCAAGCGGACAGTGAAGTAGATACCTGCGGCCAGCAGGCCATAGATCAGGACATACCCCCAGAAGAAGGTATTCAGTGCGTTGATCACGGCGGTCATTGTCTGTTCCCAAATAAAGCGCAGGGCCGCTGAAGGACCTTGCTCAGTCTGTTAAGCAACCGGTGCGGAGGACGACTCGGGCCTTTTCAATGCCAAAGGCCAGTAGCAAGGGGAGAACGCCAGCAGGTTCTGCGAAGCGCTTCGGCATCACCGGTTTCGTGATGAAAGATGTCGAGCCGGGGCTCGAATAGGCCAGCCTCGGTTAGCGAACGGGCTGATTCTTGTGTAGGAGTCCGACATAGTAGCAGAACTCACTACCAGCTTCCTGGATGGGGCAGCGCAGAGCGGGCGACAACGACGACAATTTGTGTACCGCACAGAAACGAAAAAGCCCCGCAGACCTAAATCTGCGGGGCTTTCGTATATGGCGGAGAGATAGGGATTTGAACCCTAGGTACTGTTGCCAGTACAACGGATTTCGAATCCGTCCCGTTCGGCCACTCCGGCATCTCTCCAGTGGCGCGCATGATACCAGCAGTTTCTCGAAAGGCAAAGCCTCTTTTTGAAAAAAATTCGCGTGGTATCAGGCGCTTGCGTGAACTTGCCGATTACAGCGGCACGCCCAGGCGCTTGGCGACTTCTTCGTAGGCTTCGATCACATCGCCCAGACCCTGGCGGAAGCGGTCCTTGTCCATCTTCTTGCGGGTTTCCTTGTCCCACAGGCGGCAGCCGTCCGGGCTGAACTCGTCACCCAGGACGATCTCGCCGTGGAATACGCCGAACTCCAGCTTGAAGTCGACCAGCAGCAGGCCTGCGTCGTCGAACAGCTTGCTCAGTACTTCGTTGACCTTGAGCGACAGGGCTTTCATCTTCACCAGTTGCTCGGCGGTGCCCCAACCGAACGCGACAACGTGGGATTCGTTGATGAACGGATCGCCCTTCTCGTCGTTCTTGAGGAACAGTTCGAACGTCGAAGGCTCAAGCTTGATGCCCTCTTCCACACCCAGGCGCTTGACCAGGCTGCCGGCAGCATAGTTACGCACTACGCATTCGACCGGGATCATGTCGAGCTTCTTGACCAGGCACTCGTTGTCGCCCAGCAGTTTGTCGAACTGGGTCGGGATGCCGGCTTCTTCAAGCTTTTGCATGATGAAGGCGTTGAACTTGTTGTTCACCATGCCCTTGCGATCGAGTTGTTCGATACGCTTGCCGTCGAACGCCGAGGTGTCGTTGCGAAACAGCAGGATCAAGCGGTCAGCGTCGTCGGTCTTGTAAACCGACTTGTCTTTGCCGCGGTAGAGTTCTTCACGTTTTTCCATGATGGGCTCCGCTTGCTAAATAAGATGGGCTAGGCGATTTCGCGCCAGTCGAGCCCGCAATCCTGATTGGCCACCTGCAGCCAGTCCGGATCGCAGCCGAGGGTATCGACGAAGCTCTGCCGGGCCAGCTGTGGCTGGTTGTTCTTGCTGCTGAGATGGGCCAGCACCAGATGCTGCAGGTTCTGCCAGTCCAACTCCGACACCAGGCGCGCGGCCTGGTGGTTGTTCAAATGTCCGTAGTCGCCACCCACCCGCAACTTGAGAAACCTCGGGTATGCGCCCCGCCCCAGCAGGTCGAGGCAGTGATTGGCCTCGATCACCAGGGCATCCAGGCCCCGGTAGCTGTCCAGCAGCGTGGCATCGTAGGAGCCAAGGTCGGTCAGCACTCCCAGGCGCCGGCGACCGTCACTGAAGACATACTGCAACGGCTCCAGCGCGTCGTGGGCCACACCCACGGCGGTAATGCCCAGTCCGTTGATCTGCAAGGTCTCGCCGGCGGTCAGGAACCCCGCGGCCTCGACCGGCTTGCGCATGCCGCGCAAGGTACCGCGGCTGAGGTAGACCGGTACATTGTAGCGCCGCGACAGCAAACCGACTCCATGCACATGGTCGGCATGTTCATGGGTGACCACTACCGCGCTCAACTGATCGGCCGATACCCCGAGCAGCGCCAGGCGCCGCTCGGTTTCGCGCAGGGAAAAGCCGCAGTCGACCAGGACGAGGGTATCGTCACTGGCGATCAGCGTGCCATTTCCCTGGCTGCCACTTCCAAGTACCGCGAAGCGCACTTAGCCCAGGTTGTCCTGAATCACGCTCAGCACGCGGCGGGCGACATCTGCCGGGGCCACGGTGTTGATGTTCTTCTCGACGGTGACCTGGACGCTGTCGCCGACCTTGCTCAGGCGCACCTGGTAACGCTCGGCGCGTGCCTCACGCTCTTCCTTGCTCGGCGCACTGCCGAACAGGCTACCGAAGAAGCCCGGCTCCTCGTCCTTGGCATCGGCTTTTTCCGCCAGGTTGATGTAGTACAGGCCCAGGCTGCGGTTGATGTCTTCGACACGCCAGTCGCCCTGCTCCAGGGCGCGGCCGACGCTGGACCAGGCGCGATCGAGGTCGGCGCCCAGGTTCAGCACCGGGTTGCCGCTGCCGTCTTCGCTCAGGCTGACGCGGCTAGGCGCGTCGAAATCGCGGGCGGCGAGCAACGACACCGAACCGCCCTTCTCGGCGCTGCGGGTCATGCTGGCGAGCATTTCGTCGACCAGGATGGCGTCGACACCGACGTTGTCGGAACGCTCCGGGAACGCCTGTTCGGCAGTGCTGCCGGCCGGACGTTCGACGGTCACGATGTAGACCTCGCTGGTGTTGCGCTGCACACCCGGCTCGATGCGGATGCGTGCACGTACTTCGTTGTCGCTGCTGCTCGAGGCACTGGCCAGGCGGCGGGCCATGGACGCCGAGAGCTCGTCGAAGCGCTGCCAGGTGGTGTTGAATTCACCGGTCTGCGGACGCTCTTCGGCGATGCGGAAGCCGTTGTCTTCGAAGAACTGCCGGGCCACCGGCCAGACTTCGGCCGGGGCGCGCTGGGCCAGGACCCAACGAGCGCTGCCGCTCTTCTGCAGGCTGAAGTCGCTGATGTCGGAACCGGCGCTCAGGGGCTGCGGACGTGGCACTTCGAACTCGCCCTTGACGTTGTCGTCGGCGACGTTACGCGGGATCGGCAACAGCGGGTCGAGGCGCTTGGCGCTGCTGACGTCCGGCGGCAGTTGCATCGGCGCCTTCTGAGTAGCCTCGAGATAGTCACTGCCACGGTCACGGAAGTAACCCTCTTCGCCCCAGAGCCAGCCACAACCGCTGGTGCTCGAGATGATCAAGGCAAGGGCAGAAAGACCAGCCAATCGCTTCATGCGGTGTACTTCCTCAATTAAACCAGCACGCCCGACTGGCGCAGGGCCTGACGGACGGTTTCGTGACAGGATTCGCTCAGCCAGGTCAGTGGCAGGCGGATGCCTTTTTGCATCAGGCCCATTTCAACGAGCGCCCACTTCACCGGAATCGGGTTGGCCTCGCAGAACAGGTTCTTGTGCAGCGGCATGAGTTTTTCGTTGATCGCGCGGGCCTTCTCGGCATTGCCCTCAAGGGCGGCCTCGCACAGATCGGCCATTTCGCGCGGAGCGACGTTGGCGGTGACGGAGATGTTGCCCTTGCCGCCCATCAGGATCAGCTCGACCGCGGTCGGATCGTCGCCCGACAGCACGATGAAGTCCTTGCTCACGCCATCGAGGATGGCCTTGGCACGCTGCAGGTCGCCGGTGGCTTCCTTGATGCCGATGATGTTCGGCACGGTCGACAGGCGGATCACGGTCTCGGCCTGCATGTCGCAGGAGGTGCGGCCCGGCACGTTGTAGAGGATCTGCGGGATGTCGACGGCTTCGGCAATGTGCTTGAAGTGCTGGTACAGGCCTTCCTGGGTCGGCTTGTTGTAGTACGGGACTACCAGCAGGCAGGCGTCAGCCCCGGCATTCTTGGCGTTCTGGGTCAGGTGCACGGCTTCGGTGGTGGAGTTCGCACCGGTGCCGGCGATCACAGGCACCGGGTGCTTGCTGCGCTTGACGCGCTCGACCACGTGCTTGATGACCAGGATGTGTTCCTCGACATCCAGGGTCGCGGACTCACCGGTGGTGCCGACTGCGACGATCGCATGGGTGCCGTTTTCCAGGTGGAAGTCTACAAGCTTGTCGAGGCTGTCCCAATCAAGACGCCCTTTTGCATCCATGGGTGTGACCAATGCCACCATACTGCCCGCAATCATGAAACTGCTCCTGCCGGAAAAAGAGAGCGGTAATGGTACTGGCGCCATCGGCCTTGCACAAGCGAAGCAGGCGGGCGGAGCATTCCCCTCGGCGGCCATTTTCGCTACCCTTCTCTCTTTGATCGGTACACAGCGGCCCGCCGGGCTGCCGACAACCTGCGCAGGCAGTGCCCAAAGCCTCGATCCTGAGCCCCGGGACCACGCCCTCCCGCCATTCTGACCCGTCAGGTACCGACCGCTCATCGCTTTAGGAATGCTGCATGTCCACCCCCACCGTTCGCGAACAATTCCTTGTCATCAGCGCCCTGGGCCCCAACCCCATGGAACTGACCAACATCCTGTGCCGGGCCGGCAACGACAATCGCTGCTCGGTCGTGACCTCGCGCCTGACCCGTCATGGCGAATGCAGTGCCCTGGTGTTGCAGGTCGCCGGCAGCTGGGACGCCCTGGCACGTTTCGAAGCGGCCCTGCCGGGGCTGGCCAAGAAGCACGGTTTCACCGTGAATGTGGTGCGCAGCGCCGAGCTTGAAGTACGCCCGCTGTCCCTGCCGTACGTGGCCTATGTCAGCGCCGCCTATCGCCCGGACATCATCAACGAGCTGTGCCAGTTCTTCATCGACCATCATGTGGAACTGGAGAACCTGACCTGCGACACCTACCAGGCGCCACAGACCGGCGGCACCATGCTCAACGCCACCTTCACCGTGACCCTGCCGGCCGGCACCCAGATCAGCTGGCTGCGCGACCAGTTCCTGGACTTCGCCGACGCCCTGAACCTGGATGCGCTGATCGAACCCTGGCGCCCACAGAACCCAATGTAAGGAAACCCCCATGGCCGTTGAACTCGACCAACCCGTCGCCGACTTCCAGGCCCAGGCCACCAGCGGCCAGAGCGTCAGCCTGGCGAGCCTGGCCGGCAAGCAGGTGGTGCTCTACTTCTACCCCAAGGACAGCACCCCGGGCTGCACCACCGAAGGCCAGGGCTTCCGCGACCAGTACGCGGCCTTCCAGGCAGCCAATACCGAAGTGTTCGGGGTATCCCGTGACGGCATCAAGTCCCACGAGAACTTCAAGGCCAAGCAGGCGTTTCCCTTCGAGCTGATCAGCGACAAGGACGAGGCCCTGTGCCAGCTGTTCGACGTGATCAAGCTCAAGAAGCTCTACGGCAAGGAATACCTGGGCGTGGACCGCAGCACCTTCCTGATCGACAAGAGCGGCGTGCTGCGCAAGGCATGGCGTGGGGTGAAGGTGCCAGGACATGTGGATGCGGTGCTGGCCGAGGCGCAGGCGCTCAACCAGGCCTGAAATCCATAGCGGGGCAAGCCCGCTCCCACAGGTGGGAGCGGGCTTGCCCCGCGATGCGTTCAGAGCAGCGGTGCCACCATTGGCTCGCGCCGCGGCCAGGCATCGAGCACGGCCTTGAACAGGGTCGCCAGCGGGATCGCGAAAAAGATCCCCCAGAAGCCCCACAAGCCGCCAAACAACAACACCGCGCAGATGATCGCCACCGGGTGCAGGCTCACCGCCTCGGAGAACAGCAGCGGCACCAGCACGTTGCCATCCAGCGCCTGGATGATCGCGTACACCGCCATCAGGTAGATGAACTGGTCACCCCAGCCCCACTGGAACAGGGCGATCAGGGTCACCGGAACGGTCACCACCACCGCGCCGACATAAGGCACCACCACCGACAGCCCCACCAGCAACGCCAGCAAGGCCGCGTAGTTGAGCCCCAGGGCGATGAAGGCGATATAGGTCGCCACGCCGCAGATCAGGATCTCGATGCCCTTGCCGCGGATGTAGTTGGCGATCTGCCGGTTCATTTCCTCGGCCACCCGGGTCATCAACGCCCGCTCGCGCGGCAGGTAGCCGCTGACCCAGCGAGCGATCACTTCTCGGTCCTTGAGAAAGAAGAACACCAGGATCGGCACCAGCACCAGGTAGATCATGATGTTCACCAGCAGCGGCAGGCTCGACAGCGAAAAGGTCAGGGCCCACTGGCCGAACTTGCCGATCTCCCCGCGCATGGCCTCGATGGCCTGCAGCACCTGCTCATCGGAAACCAGGTGCGGGTAGCGCTCGGGCAACAGCAACAGCAGCGACTGCCACTTGCCGAGCATGCCCGGCAACTCGTTGAACAAGGTGATCAATTGATGCCAGAGCAACGGCACCAGCACCAGCAGGAACACCGCCAGGGCGCCCATGAACAGGGTGAAGACCAGGCCGACGGCATAGCGGGTCGGCACCCGCAGGCGCTCCAGGGCGTTGACCAGCCCCTGCATGAGGAACGCCAGGACCATCCCCGCCAGCACCGGCGCCAGCATGCCACCCAGGGTCAGGACGGCGGTAAACGCCAGAAACAGCAAGACCGCCAGCACCACTGCTTCTTCATCGGAGAAGTAGCGTTGCATCCAGTCGCGAAGCACCTTGAACATTGACGATCCTTAGAAAAAAACTCAGGCCTTGCGCAGCCAGTAGGTGTACACACCGTCCTCGGCGGTTTCGCGCAGCAGGGTATGACCGGCCAACTGGGCAAAAGTGCGAAAATCACGCTGCGATCCGGCATCGGTGGCCTTCACCTTGAGCACCGCGCCGCTGGCCAGGCGATTGAGCTCCATCTTCGCCTTGAGCAGCGGCAACGGGCAGTTCAGGCCACAGGCATCGAGTTCAGCGTCAAACGTCGGGGTGTCGCTCATCAAGGTTTCTCCGGGCAGGCAGGTGCGAACAAGCCTTGTAGAATACCGCCACTGGTCGCCGACGTGTGAGCCGGCTACAGTTAGGTTCTTTGTCGACCAGAGCTTCGTGCATGAATTTACTGCGCCCTACCCTGCTGACGCTGGCCTGTTTGATGGCACTCCCCAGCCATGCCGACGACCTGCCGTCACTCGGCGACGCCAGTTCTGCCATTGTTTCCCCCCAGCAGGAAAACCAGCTGGGCCGCGCCTGGCTCAGCCTGCTGCGGGGCAATGTCAATCAACTGAACGATCCCCAGCTCAAGGACTATGTCGAGACCAGCGTCTATCGCCTGGCTGAAACCAGCCAGCTGCAGGACCGTCGCCTGGAATTCATCCTCATCGACAGCCGCGAGCTCAACGCGTTTGCCGCCCCGGGCGGGATCATCGGGGTCAACGGCGGTCTGTTCCTCAACGCCCAGACCGAAGGCGAATACGCCTCGGTACTGGCCCACGAACTGGCGCACTTGTCGCAACGTCACTTCGCCCGTGGCGTCGAGGCCCAGCAGCGCATGCAGCTGCCGATGATGGCGGCGATGCTGGCCGGGATCGTGGCCGCCGCAGCCGGTGCCGGTGATGCCGGTATCGCCGCGATCGCCGGCACCCAGGCCGCCGCCATCCAGGAACAACGACGTTTCTCAAGGCAGAACGAACAGGAAGCCGACCGCATCGGTATCCTCAACCTGGAAAAGGCCGGTTACGACCCGCGCAACATGCCGAGCATGTTCGAACGCCTGATGCGCCAGTACCGCTACGATGCCAAGCCGCCGGAATTCCTCCTGACTCACCCGGTGACCGAATCGCGTATCGCCGACACCCGCAACCGCGCCGAACAGGCGCCCAAGGGCGGCACCGAGGACAGCGCCCGCTACCAGCTGATCCGCGCCCGCGTCGCACTGATCTACGAAGGCACGCCCGGCCTTGCCGCCAAGCGTTTCCGCGCCCAGCTGGACGAGAACCCGAAACTCGACTCGGCCCGCTATGGCCTGGCGATCGCCCTGATCAAGGGTGGCCGTCTCAACGAGGCACGGGAGGCGCTCAAGCCGTTGCTGGATAAAGCGCCCAACGACATCACCTACAACCTGGCGCAGGTCGACCTGGACATCACCAACAACCGCCTGGCCGATGCCCAGCAGCGGGTCGAGCGCATGCGTGCGCTGTACCCGGCGAACTACCCGCTGCAGCAGGCGCGCATCGACCTGCTGCTCAAGCAGAACCGCCCGGCTGAAGCGGAAAAAGCCCTGGATGCCCTGCTCAAGAACCGTCCGGACGATCCGGACGTGTGGTACGACGTGGCCGAGGTTCGCGGACTGTCCGGCAACACCATCGGTCTGCACCAGGCGCGGGCGGAGTACTTTTCCCTGGTGGGTGATTTCGACCAGGCCCTGCAACAGCTCGATTACGCCAAGCAGCGAGCGGGCAACAACTTCGTACTGGCGTCGAAAATCGATGCGCGTCAGCGTGAGCTGCTGGAGCAGCAGCGGATGGTCAAGGACATGATGCGCTGAATCAGGTGTCCCAATCGCCGGCTATGCCGGCTCCCACAGGGTCAAGTGCAACCCCTGTGGGAGCCGGCATAGCCGGCGATGAGGGCCTCAAGCGTTACCGGAGAGTTTCAGCCGCGCCGCCTGGGTAAAGTCGAGCATGCGCTTGAGCGGCTTGATCGCCTGGGGAATCAGCGCCGGCTCCACGAAGATCTCGTTGGTGCCTTCACGCAGGCACTGCAGGGTGCGTTCCAGGGTGTTCATGGCCATCCACGGGCAGTGGGCGCAGCTGCGGCATGCCGCGCCATTACCGGCGGTAGGCGCCTCGATGAAGACCTTGTCCGGGCACAACTGCTGCATCTTGTAGAAAATGCCGCGGTCGGTGGCGACGATGAAGGTCGTGTTCGGCAGCGTCTGCGCCGCCTTGATCAACTGGCTGGTGGAGCCGACGGCATCCGCCAGCTCGATCACCGACTCCGGCGATTCAGGGTGCACCAGGATCGCGGCATCGGGGTACAGCGCCTTCATGTCGGCCAGCTGGCGCGACTTGAACTCTTCGTGAACGATGCAGGCACCATCCCACAGCAGCATATCGGCGCCGGTCTGCTTCTGGATGTAGCGGCCCAGGTGCTGGTCCGGCCCCCAGATGATGGTTTCGCCGTTGTCCATCAGGCTCTCGACGATTTCCAGGGCGCAACTGGAGGTCACCACCCAATCGGCACGGGCCTTGACCGCCGCCGAGGTGTTGGCATAGACCACCACGGTACGTTCCGGGTGCTTGTCGCAGAACGCGGAGAACTCGTCCACCGGGCAACCCAGGTCCAGCGAGCAGGTCGCTTCCAGGGTCGGCATCAGCACGCGCTTTTCCGGCGTGAGGATCTTGGCCGTCTCGCCCATGAAGCGCACGCCGGCCACCACCACGGTGCTGGCCGGGTGGTTCTTGCCGAAGCGGGCCATTTCCAGCGAGTCGGACACGCAACCACCGGTTTCCTCGGCCAGGGCCTGGATCACCGGGTCACAGTAGTAATGGGCAACCAGCACGGCGTCGCGCGCCTTGAGTTCGGCGGCGATGGCGGTACGGTAGTCGGCCTCTTGCTCAGGCGTCAGCGGCTTGGGCTGCTTGGCATCGAGGTGGGCTTGAACCAAAAGGCGTTCGGAAATCTGGGTCATGATCGCTGGACCTGCAGGCGCTTGTGCGCGTAAGTCGAGTGTATCACCGAGCCCTGGCAAATCGGTTACAGGATCTGCGGGCAATGCGCTGAACGGCGTTGCGGGCAGAGCCAAAGACCTTCTGCGGCCTCGGGTTTTTATGGGATGCCGAAGGCTACAGATAATCGGATGAATTCAAAAGGTTTTTTTAGTAAAACAAAGCCCGGGGCGACAGGCCTGCCGCCCCGGGGAATTGTCATCACCCCTCGGCCGGCTGCATGGCCCCAAGGTTGGCCTGGATCAGCCTGGCGAACTGTTCGACGGTCATCTTCTGGCCATTGAACTCCACCATCCCGCCGGCGTAGTGCAGGCTGGCCAGGATGTCGTTGCCCTTGACCGTGGCCATCTGGCTCTGCTGCGCCATCATGCCGACCATTTCACCGGCCTGGGACGCATGCTGGGCCAGGATCTGGGCATCGCTCTGCCCTTCCAGGCGAGCCTGCAGCACCGCCAGGTCACCGATCATGGGCTTGGACAGCGATACAGTGCTCTGCACCTGGGCCACGATCTGCCGGTACAACTCATCGGTCGGCAATTCCAGCGAAGCCGGCTTGGTCAGGTCGACACTCAGGCTGAAGCGGCTTTCGCCATTGGCCGTCTTGAACGAGAAGTTGTCCAGGGCAATCTGTGGCTTGCCGGCCAGCACCTGTTGCAGGTTGGCGTGCATCTGCGCCGTTTCCGCTTCGCTCATCGGCAGCGCCGGCATGCCCTCGCCCTGGGCCGAGGCCTCCTGCAACTCGGGCAGGTAGCCCTGGTACAGGGCGACCAGCGCCTGGGTCGCCGGGATGTCGATGTTCTTCACGCTCCAGGTCATTTCTCCGGCGCCCACCGGCTTGCCATCGAAGTTGATGTCACCCACCTTGTAGACCATGGTGCCGGAGAACTTGCTGCCGTCGGCGCGGTACTCGTTGTTCTGCTCCAGGTGCTTCATCAGCAGCACCTTCTGCTGCTCGCCCAGGGTCGCACTGACCTCGCCCAGGCCCATGTTCATGGTGCCGACATAGAAACCGAAGTCGGTCTTGCTCATGTCGCCGGTCAGATTGAGCCCCTTGAACTCCAGCTTCAGCGGTGCACTGTCCGCCTCGACCAGATCCAGGCCCAGGCTGGCCGAACCGCCAGTGAACTTGATCTGCTCGGCATCCCTGGTGCCAGAAGCCTGGATCTTCAGGCCCGAGAACCTGATGCGCGAACCACCCGCCTCGGTCACTTCCATCGGCGGCATGATCAGCGTGCCGTCCGTCGAGCCGTCGTAACCCAGGCTGTTCTGGCCGTAGAGCGGAGGAACATCGCCGCTGATGGCGAACCACTCGGTGGTGAGCGCGTCCTTTTCCAGGGCATAGTTGCTGGCCGCCATCACCGGCATGAGCTGCAACGCCTTCAACCGGCTCCAGGGCAAGGGACCGTGCTCGATGCGATCGACAAAGCCCAGCTCGAAACTCTGCGGCTCGTCGCCGACCATCACGTCCTTGACCTTGACCCGGTAATGCGCGGTGCTCGAATACAGGTGCGACTCAAGTGACGTCAGTTCCAGGGTCACGCTGGCGCCCACCCCGGCCGACTGCTGGAGCTGGGCGTTGGCCTGTACCAGGGCCTGCTTGAGCACCTCGGGCAATTGCTTGCCGGTGTACCAGGCACCCGCCGTGCAGACAGCAGCCACGGCAACCACCAGCCCTGAAACCACACCCACTGTTTTCTTCATGAAATGATCCGCTCGTCCATTGTTCGGGAGTTGTTGCAGTACGGCCCGGGCCTATTCGTTGACGTCCATGAACTCACGGGCCCAGACAATGTAGTCGCCCGGCACGGTGTAGGTATGGGTCAGTTCGGTGGCGCTGAGGTCCGAGGCGCTGCTGGTGATCCGGCGCTGCTCGCGCAGGCAGTCGTAGGTGGCCTTGATCGCCGCGAAGTAGGCGCCGTGGCCGTCCACGGCAATGCGTACGCCCAGTTGCGCCAGGCGCGCATCGTCATGCAACTGCGGGTTGCCGTAGGTCACCAGCATCAGCGGCACGCTCAGGTGCGCGGCGATCTGCTCAAGGTGGTCGAAGTCGCGGATACCGACCATGCACAGGGCATCGGCACCGGCATTCTGGTAGGCCACAGTGCGGGCAATCACCTCTTCCACCGGAATCAGCGCGGCGTTGGTGCGGGCGATGATCGCCAGCTCCGGATCGACCCGCGCCTCCAGCGCAGCACGGATCTTGCCGACGCCTTCGGCGATGCTCACCAGGTCCGTGGACTTGCGTCCGAACTGCGCCGGCAGCAGGGTGTCCTCGATGGTCAGCGCGGCGATCCCGGCGCGCTCGAGTTCGGTCACCGTGCGCATCACGTTCAGGGCGTTGCCATAGCCGTGGTCGGCGTCGGCGATCACCGGCAACTGGGCCACCCGGCCGATGCGCGTGGCCTGCTCGGCGAACTCGCTCAAGGTGATCAGGGCAAAATCAGGTGCAGCCAGCACCTGCAGGGAAGCGACCGAACCACCCAGGATACCCACCTCGAAACCCAGGTCGGCGGCGATTCGCGCCGACATCGGGTCGAACACGGAAGCCGTGTGGTAACAGGCAGGAGAAGCAAGGAGTTTACGAAACGCGCGACGCAGGTCTTGGTGGGAGGCTCTTGGCATGGTCTTTCCAACATATCGACTTCATTTATTGGACAGAACATACCACTGCAGGGCCTGTGGCCGACAGGGTCAGATAGGCGGCTTTTGCCTGCTCAGCTGCGCCGTTGCGCGCGCTTCAGGGTCTCGCTGGGCAATTCCTTGAACAGTTGCTGGTAGCTGCTGGAGAACCGGCCCAGGTGCCAGAACGACCAGTGCATGGCCACTTCGGCCACGGTACTGCCCCCCGCCCGGCAACCGAGCAGCTCGCGACGCGCGCTGTTGAGCCGGCGCAGGCGCAGCCAGTGCGCCGGGGTCATGCCGGTGAAGGCCTTGAACGCCTGCTGCAACTGGCGCAGGGACACCCCGGCCACCTCTGCCAGTTCAAGCAGGTTGAGGGTGTCTTCAGGGCAGTCGGCGGCCCACTCGCCGACCCTGCGCATGATCGTGCGCTCTTCGGCCCGCTTGCCCAGGGCGCCGCGATCCAGGCGCACGCAGGCGTTATCGAGGATGAACAGGCAGTCTTCGAGCAGTTGTTCGGCCAGGGCATCGCGACTCGGCGTGTCGATCGTCTGCTCAAGGCGCGTCAGGGTGCCGCTCAACCAGCGACCGAACAACGCGTTCTGCATCGAGTTGAGCGGCGCCATGAACAAGCCTTCGAGGCGGGCGATGTCCAGGCGGTGGCGGCGGACGAACTCCGGGCCGAACACCACCGCCACTTCCTGGTAGTTCTCCGGGGTGATCCAGATGTTGCGGCTCTCGCCATTGAGCAGGTACAGGCTGTTGTCGGTGCGGTCGAAACAGAACGCCAGGGCACCGGGCGGCGCGCTGAAATTCTGCTCGACCCGGGTGTTCATGAACTCTTCGTAGACCTCGACACCCTGCAGGTCCAGGCAACGGACCTGGCCGGCGAAATGCCCGGGTGACATCTGTTGGTAATGCTGGGTCCAGCTGGGCGTGGCACGCACCTGTTCACCGACATCGGCAGTGCTGAAAGCCTGGACCTGGAACGGAGTGGGCGCTGTCATGAGCTGCTCGTTACGCACTCTTTTGGTGCGTTTTATCCTGCCGAAAGTGGATAGATGGAGACGCAAGTGTCGCCCAAGATAGCCCTCAACGCGCTGCAGGGGAAGTCGTCCAGGCGGCACACCGGCCTGGGAGGCCGGTCCTGGCGCGGAATAAAACCAATAACGAGGTCTTTATGAATGCCCCTTTCGATCAGCTTTCTGCGTGGCTGAAAGAACACAAGATTACCGAAGTCGAGTGCGTGGTCAGTGACCTGACCGGAATCGCCCGCGGCAAGATCGCACCCACCAACAAGTTCCTGCATGAGCGAGGCATGCGCCTGCCGGAAAGTGTGTTGTTGCAAACGGTAACCGGGGATTTTGTCGACGACGACATCTACTACGACCTGCTCGACCCTGCCGACATCGACATGGTCTGCCGCCCGGATTCGTCCGCGGTGTACATGGTGCCCTGGGCCCTGGAGCCGACCGCCATCGTCATCCACGACACCTTCGACAAGCAGGGCAATCCCATCGAGCTGTCGCCACGCAACGTCCTGAAAAAGGTCCTCAAGCTGTATGCCGACAAGGGCTGGCAGCCGATCGTCGCCCCAGAAATGGAGTTCTACCTGACCCAGCGCTGCGAAGACCCCGACCTGCCCCTGCAGGCACCGCTGGGCCGTTCCGGTCGTGCCGAAAGCGGACGGCAGTCGTTCTCCATCGATGCCGCCAACGAATTCGATCCGCTGTTCGAAGACGTCTACGACTGGTGCGAAGCCCAGGGCCTGGACCTCGACACCCTGATCCACGAAGACGGCCCGGCGCAGATGGAAATCAACTTCCGCCACGGCGACGCCCTGGACCTGGCCGACCAGATCACCGTGTTCAAGCGCACCCTGCGCGAGGCCGCGCTCAAGCACAACGTCACCGCCACCTTCATGGCCAAGCCTGTGGCCGACGAGCCGGGCAGCGCCATGCACCTGCACCAGAGCGTGGTCGACATCGCCACCGGCAAGCCGATCTTCGTCGACGACAACGGGCAGATGAGCGAACTGTTCCTGCAGCACATCGGTGGCCTGCAAAAGTACATCCCCAAGGTGCTGCCGATGTTCGCCCCCAACGTCAACTCGTTCCGCCGCTTCCTGCCTGATACCTCGGCACCGGTGAACGTCGAGTGGGGCGAAGAGAACCGCACCGTGGGCCTGCGCGTGCCGACCTCCAGCCCCGATGCCATGCGCGTGGAAAACCGCCTACCGGGCGCCGATGCCAACCCGTACCTGGCCATCGCCGCCAGCCTGCTGTGCGGCTACCTGGGCATGGTCGAGAAGATCAACCCCAGCGCCCCGGTCCAGGGCCGCGCCTACGAACGACGCAACCTGCGCCTGCCGATCACCATCGAGGACGCCCTGGCGCACATGGAAGACTGCCCGAGCATCGAGCAGCACCTGGGCAGCAAGTTCGTGCGCGGCTATGTGGCGGTCAAGCGCGCCGAACACGAGAACTTCAAGCGGGTGATCAGTTCCTGGGAGCGGGAGTTCCTGCTGCTCAGCGTCTGAGCCCTGCCGCGCAGCAAACATCGATAAAACAATTCCAAGAGGTGTCGATATGCGTTCATTGAAAACAGTTGCAAGTGCAACCCTGGCGCTGCTGGTCAGCGCCGCGGCCCAGGCCCAGCCCAGTGTCAGCGTGTACAACTGGACCGACTACATCGGTGACACCACCCTGGCGGACTTCCAGGGCAGCACCGGTATCAAGGTCATCTATGACGTGTTCGACTCCAACGAAACCCTGGAAGGCAAGTTGCTGGCCGGTCGCACCGGCTACGACGTGGTCGTGCCTTCCAACCACTTCCTCGCCCGCCAGGTCGATGCCGGGGCCTTCCTCAAGCTGGACCGCGAGCAGTTGCCGAACTGGAAGAACCTCGACCCGCTGCTGCTCAAGGCGCTGGAGAAGAACGACGCCGGCAACCAGCACTCGGTGCCCTACCTGTGGGGCACCAACGGCATCGGCTACAACGTCGACAAGGTCAAGCAGGTGCTGGGCATCGACCACATCGACTCCTGGGCGGTGATGTTCGAACCGGAAAACCTGAAGAAGCTCAGCCAGTGCGGCGTGTCCTTCATGGATTCGCCCGATGAGCTGTTCCCGGCGGTGCTCAACTACATGGGCATGGACCCGCGCAGCAGCAACCCTGAGGACTACAAGAAGGCCGAGGCCAAGCTGCTGACCCTGCGCCCCTATATCACCTACTTCCATTCTTCCAAGTACGTCTCGGACCTGGCCAACGGTGAGATCTGCGTGGCCTTCGGCTATTCCGGCGACGTGTTCCAGGCGGCCAACCGGGCCAAGGAAGCCAACAACGGCATCAACGTGGCCTATTCCATTCCCAAGGAAGGCAGCAACCTGTGGTTCGACCTGCTGGCGATCCCGTCCGATGCCAGCAACCCACAACAGGCCTATGCCTTCATCAACTACCTGCTCGACCCGAAGGTGATCGCCAAGGTCAGCGCCACGGTCGGCTATGCCAACGCCAACCCGGCGGCCAAGCAGTACATGGACGCCGAGCTGGTCGACAACCCCGAGATCTATCCACCCCAGGCGGTGCTCGACAAGCTGTACGTGTCCAACACCCCGACCCCGCAGATCATGCGCGTGATGACCCGCTCCTGGAGCAAAGTGAAGTCGAACAAATGAACCGGGAAGCCATCATGAATCCTGCTGCACAGCACGCCAGCTCCTACTACCGGGCATCGGCCGGACCGATGCCCGAACATCCCCCCCTGACCGGTGACCTGACGGCCGATGTCTGCGTGGTCGGTGGCGGCTTCACCGGCGTCAACACCGCCATCGAACTGGCCCAGCGCGGGCTGTCGGTGATCCTCCTCGAAGCGCGGCGCATCGGCTGGGGCGCCAGCGGTCGCAACGGCGGCCAGTTGATCCGCGGCATTGGCCACGAGGTCGAGGGCTTTGCCCGCTATGTCGGCCAGGACGGGGTGAAGTACCTGCAACGGGCCGGTATCGAGTCGGTCGAGGTGGTGGCCGAGCGTGTCCACGAGCACCGCATCGACTGCGACCTGCGCTGGGGCTTCTGCGAACTGGCCAACACCCCGGCCCAGTTCGCCGCCTTTCGCGCCGAGCAGGACAGCCTGGCCGAACTTGGCTACCGCCATGAAACCCAACTGGTGGGCCCCACCGACATGCACCAGGTGGTCGCCTCCACGGCCTATGCCGGCGGCCTGATCGACCGTGGCTCGGGCCACCTGCACCCGCTCAACCTGGTGCTGGGCGAAGCCCGCGTGGCCGCCTCCCTGGGCGTGCGTCTGTTCGAACACAGCCCGGTGCTGGAGATCATTCACGGCACCACCGTGCAGGTGCGCAGCACCCATGGCAGCGTCCGGGCCGGCAGCCTGGTACTGGCCTGCAATGCCCACCTCGATGAGCTGGAGCCGCGCCTGAGCGGCAAGGTGCTGCCGGCCGGTAGCTACATCATCGCCACCGAACCGCTGTCGCCGGCCCAGGCCAAGGCGCTGATCCCGCAGAACCTGGCCCTGTGCGACCAGAAGGTCGGCCTGGACTACTACCGGCTCAGCGCCGACCGGCGCCTGCTGTTCGGCGGCGCCTGTCATTACTCCGGACGTGACCCGCTGGACATCGCCGCCTACATGCGCCCGAAGCTGCTCAAGGTGTTCCCGCAACTGGCCGACACCCGCATCGAATTCCAGTGGGGCGGCAAGATTGGCATCACTGCCAATCGCTTCCCCCAGGTCGGGCGCCTGTCCCAGCACCCCAACGTGTTCTACGCCCAGGGCTATTCCGGCCACGGCCTGAACGTCACCCACTGGACCGCCCGCCTGCTGGCCGAGGCGATCGACGCCGGGCACAGCCACGGCATGGACGTGTTCAGCGCCGTGCCGCACATGACCTTTCCCGGCGGCAAGGCCTTGCGCTCGCCCCTGCTGGCACTGGGGATGCTGTGGTACCGGCTGCGCGAGGCGCTGGGCTGATCCTGGCGCCCTGGGCGCCCCCTGGGCCCGCTTGCCAGTAACGCAATTGCAGCTACTGTCAGTTATGTCCGGGTTGCGCTGTGCAACGGGCTTCAGGGAGATCGAACGATGGCGACAACGTACAAGCTCATGCTATCGGCGGCGCTGCTTCTGGCGCTGGCCGGTTGCACCAGCATCGACGCACGCACCACCGAGTATGTCGGCGTGCCCCACGCCGCGCCCACCAGTGCCGCCAACGTCGAAGTCCTGCGTCGCGAGCCCCTGCGCCCCCACACCCGCCTGGGCGAAATCGTCGTCGATGCCAGCATCGATCCGGCTCCGCCGATCAGCGACGTCGAACAGAAGCTGCGCACCGAGGCCGCCAGCATCGGCGGTGATGCGGTGGTGGTGGTCTACGACGGCATCGCACCGGTTTCCGCCTATGTCAGCGGCCCCCTGTGGAGCCGCGATGTGCACGCCATCGACGGACGCAAGCTCAAGGGCATCGTCATCAAGTACCAGTAGTCATGAGCCATCCCGTCACTGCGCTGTCCGGCTTGCTGCTGGCCCTGAGTGTCAGCAGCGCCCAGGCCGAATTCAATGCCAGCCTCGACGAGGCCAGGCAGATCGCCACGGAGGCCTATCTCTATGGCTATCCGGTGGTGGAGACCTACAAGGTGCTCTTCACCCAGGCCGTGGACCGCGGCAGCCCGGGCTTCAAGGCGCCGTTCAACCAGATCGCCAGCAGTGCCAGGGTCTTCACCCCCAAAGACACCGGCGTCACCACCCCCAACCCCGATACGGCCGACTCGTACCTGTGGATGGACCTGCGCAGCGAACCGCTGGTGCTGACCCTGCCGGCCATCGCCCCTGACCGCTACTACGCGGTGCAACTGATCGACCTCTACAGCCAGAACTTCGCCTACCTGGGCACCCGCAGCACAGGCAACCAGGGCGGCCGTTACATGATCGCCGGGCCCGACTGGCAAGGCCCGGTTCCGGACGGTATCGACAAGGTGATCCACAGCCAGAGCCAGATCGTCCATGCCCGCTACAGCACCCAGCTGTTCAATGCAGACGACCTGGAGAACGTAAGGGCGATTCAACAGGGCTACGAGGTCCAGCCACTGAGCAGCTTTCTCGAACAGTCGCCGCCCCCCGTCCTGCCTGCCGTGGCCTGGATCCGGCCCGAGGGCAACGTCAGCGATAGCCCGGCGCTGTTTCGCTACCTGAATTTCATGATGGCGTTCGCCCCGCCGCTGGACAGTGAAAGCGAGCTGCTGCAACGCTTCAGAAAGATCGGCATCGACACCGACAAACCCTTCGAGGAAATCAGCCTGGATAACGCACAACGGCGGGCCCTGCAGGCCGGCATAGAAGACGGCGAGGCCGCGTTTGCCGAGCTCAGGAACATCGACATCGTCACCCACCAGGTCAGCAGCGCCGACCTGTATGGCAGCCCGGATCGCTTGAGCGGCAATTACCTGTACCGCTACGCCGGGGCCAGGCTGGGCCTGTTCGGCAACTCGGTCGAAGAGGCCAGCCAGATGGACTACGTCACTGACGCCAGTGGCCAGCCGCTCGATGCCGCCAAGCACAACTACACCCTGCACTTCGCCAAGGGCCAACTGCCCCCGGCCAGGGCCTTCTGGTCACTGACGCTGTACGACGGCGCCAGCCAGCAACTGGTGGACAACGCCCTGGATCGCTACCAGATCAACTCGCGCATGCTCGATCAACTGAAGCGTGATCCCGACGGGGGCCTGACCCTCCACCTGCAACACAACGCCCCAGGCAATGACCTGCAAAGCAACTGGCTGCCGGCACCTGAAGGGCGCTTCTACGGCGTACTGCGCCTGTACATGCCCGGCCCCCAGGTGGCCAGCGGACAATGGAAACAGCCGCCGCTGACGCCCACGAGCAAATGACTCAACCCGCCGCCGGCAGCACACTGAGCGGATCGACCGGCTTGCCGTTCTGGCGGATCTCGAAGTACAGCTGCGGACGGTCAGCCTCCAGGTCGCCCGCCTCGGCGATCTTCTGGCCCTTGCTCACCGTCTGCCCTTCCTTGACCAGCAACTTGCTGTTGTGGCCATAGACACTGGCGTGCGAGGTGCCGTGCTGAAGAATGATCAGGTTGCCATAGCCACGGATATTCGTCGCGAACGCCACCTTGCCGCCCAGGCTGGCATAGACCGGCTGCCCCTGGGTGGCGGCAATGCGAATGCCCTTGCTGAGTTTGTCGGCTGCGGAGTAACGACCGATTACCGCCCCCCCTTTCAACGGCCAGTCCCAGCCGCGCAAGGTCACCTTGGTGGTCGACACCGGCTTGCTGGTGGTCCGGGCAGCGGTCTTGGCCGGTGCCGTGCCCGCGCCGAAGCGGATGGTCTGCCCCACATTCACCGCATAGGGCGGGCTGATGCGGTTGTAGCGCGCCAGTTCCTTGAACTCCCAGCCGTGGCGCGAGGCGATCGAATACAGGGTATCGCCGCGCTTGACCTTGTAGGTGCCACTGGCAACTTTGTTGGCTGAAGGGCCTGGGCTGGGTGGATGGGAACTGCACGCAGATATCGCCAGCATCACGGCGATCACAATAAACCTGAAAAACACACCACTTCCTTTGCCCGAGGACGCCATTGACGAGGTGGCTACTATAAATCACTCCGTGGCTGCGCATCTCGTGTGAACGCTGCAACCTGCCTGCTTCCAACCCGGCTGTAACATTTGCTGACATTTGCTGTTTGTGCAAACAATTCTCAGTTGCTGATGGTAGAGCGTATTATTGATAGAGCTTCTCAATAACAACTGAAATCTGCTCTCATCAGGTCGTTCCTCACATGACAAGCCCGCTCGTGCCCACCCGCTCCTCCCGTCCGTTGATGCTTTCTGCCCTCGGCCTTGCCGTTGCTTCCTCCACCAGCCTGGCGCTCGCCGAGCAAAGCGGCCAGAAGCCCCTGCAACTGGACAACATCAACGTCGACGCCAAGCCCGAAAGCACCTACAAGACCGAACGCTCGGCCTCCAGCAAAATCGCCACGCCGCTGCTCGATACCCCCCAGACCATTACCGTGGTGCCCGCCCAGATCATCCAGGAACAGCAGGCGCTGAGCCTGCGCCAGGTACTGTCCAACGTCTCCGGGATCACCTTCAACGCCGGTGAAGGTGGCGGCGGCTCCGGTGACAGCATCAACATTCGCGGCTTCTCGGCCAACAGCAACATCCAGATCGACGGCCTGCGCGACAGCGCCCAGACCAGCCGAACCGATACTTTCAACATCGAACAGGTCGAAGTCATCAAGGGCCCCAACTCGGTGTTCGGCGGTGCCGGCACCACGGGCGGCAGCATCAACATCATCACCAAGCAGCCACAGGATCGCGCCTTCACGCGCCTGGGCGGCAGCGTTGGCACCGACAACTACTACCGCATGACCCTGGACAGCAACCAGCCACTGGAAGGTGTGGGTGACGACAGCGCGTTCCGGATCAACCTCATGGGCCATCAGAACGATGTGGCCGGTCGCGACGAAATCGACCGCGAACGCTGGGGTGTCGCCCCGTCCCTGCGCCTGGGCCTGAACGAATCCACGCGCCTGACCCTGAGCGCCTTCCACCAGGTCGACGACAACCTGCCCGACTACGGCGTACCGGCCCTGGACGGCAAGAAACTCGGTGGTGTCAGCCGCGAGGACTACTTCGGCTGGAAGAACCTCGACAAGGAAGAAATCGAGCAAAGCGCGTTCACGGCCAACTTCGAACACGACTTCAACGACAACCTGCGCCTGCAGAACCTCACGCGCTTCAGCCACATTGCCCGCGACACTGTGGTCTCGGCCTCCCACGTCAACACCGAGGGCGTACCTGCGGGTCGTTACCGCCCGGCCGGGCCGCAAGGCTATGGTCGCGACGCCACCACCGAGATGTGGATCAACCAGACCAACCTGATCAGCAACTTCAATGTGCTGGGCATGCGTCACGACCTGGTCACCGGCATGGAAGTCTCGCGCGAGACCATGGACCTGAAGACCTACGGCTACGGCCTGAGCAACGCCCTGTACCCGAGCAACGGCTACGACCTGAGCAACCCGCCTGGCCACTGGTCCGGCCCGAAGAACAAGTCCACCACCAGCTACACCGATACCGAGCTGACCGACCAGGCGCTGTATGTGTTCGATACCATCGCCCTGCACGAGCAGTGGGACCTGAACCTGGGGCTGCGTTACGACAAGTTCAAAGGCGAAGCCAAGGGCTACTCCGCCGACCACGTGAAGACGTCCGACTTCGAGTCCACCGACGAGAAACTCAGCGGTCGCGCCGGCCTGGTCTACAAACCGACCGACAACGGTCGTATCTACCTGGCCTGGGGCAACTCGTTCAACCCGTCGGCTGAAAGCCTGGCGTCCAGCGGTGGCGGCCTGACCGCAGCCACCGAAGACCTGTCCCCGGAAAAAAACGAGACCTGGGAACTGGGCACCAAGTGGGAGTTGCTGGACAAGCGCCTGGAGCTGGATGCGGCACTGTTCCGCGTAGAGAAGACCGACGCCCGCGAAACCATGGCCGACGGCTCCACCCAGCTGGCCGGCAAGCAGCGCGTGCAAGGTGTGGAAGTGGGCGTGACCGGTCACATCACCGATCAGTGGGACGTGTTCGCCAACTACACCTTCCTCGACAGCGAAACCCTCGAGGCCGCCGACACTCCTACCGGCGTCGCCCGTGAAGGCCAGGCGCTGGGCAACACCCCACCGCGCTCGTTCAACCTCTGGACCACCTACGAGCTGCCTGCAGGCTGGAGCCTCGGTTACGGCGCACGCTACGTCAGCGAGCGCAACGTGACCTCCAGCACCACCGCCAAGCTGGATGACTACTGGGTGCATAACGCCATGGTCGCCTACCAGGTCAACGAGCACCTCGACCTGCAGCTGAACGTCAACAACCTGTTCGACAAGGACTATGTCGAGCGTGTACGTCAGCAGAACGGTACCAATGCTCGCTCGTCGGCCATCGAGTATGGCGATGCGCGTTCGGCGATCCTGTCGGCCACCTACGCATTCTAAGCCAACACCAACGCCGCTCCTACAGACCTCTGTAGGAGCAACTCTCTTGATTGCCAGACGGTGTAGCCGCTGCCGCCAGGCTGCGATCGGTCGCGAAGCGACCGTAAGACCTGGCGACCTCGGTGTGTCAGGTACAACGAGGTGACCGGGTTGCGACTGCTGCGCAGTCGATCGCAGCCTCGTTCCTCGGCAGCGGCTACATGCGAACAGCCGGAAACGAAAAAGCCCGCGTCCTTCTCAGGACGCGGGCTTCTTCTTACTGCATATGGTGGGTCGTGTAGGATTCGAACCTACGACCAATTGGTTAAAAGCCAACTGCTCTACCAACTGAGCTAACGACCCGTTGGATGAGGCGTATAATACTGATTTCTAAGAGGAAATCAACACCCCATCGCAAAAAAATTTAAAAATATCTGGTCGGGTCCTCGACACCGGCCGCTTTGAAACCCTCGGCGCGCAGGCGGCAGCTGTCGCATTTACCGCAGGCACGGCCATCATCATCGGCCTGATAGCAGGAAACGGTCAGGCTGTAGTCCACGCCACGGGCCATGCCCGCCTGGACGATCTGGGCCTTGCTCAGGTTCTGCAACGGCGCCTGGATACGGAAGCCCTGGCCTTCGACACCGGCCTTGGTGGCAAGGTTAGCCATGCGCTCGAAGGCCTCGACGAACTCCGGTCGGCAGTCGGGGTAGCCGGAATAGTCCACGGCGTTCACACCGATGAAGATGTCCCGCGCCTGCAGCACTTCGGCCCAGCCCAGGGCCAGGGACAGGAACACGGTGTTTCGCGCTGGCACGTAAGTGACCGGGATGCCTTCAGTCGGCGCTTCGGGCACATCGATACTGCTGTCGGTCAGCGCCGAACCACCGATGCCATCCAGGTTCAGGCCGATGACCTTGTGCTCGACCACGCCCAGATCACGGGCGACCCGCGCGGCGGCATTGAGCTCGGCACGATGGCGCTGGCCGTAGTCGAAACTCATGGTGTAGCAGCTGTAGCCCTCGGCCTTGGCCATGGCCACCACCGTGGCCGAGTCCAGGCCACCGGAAAGCAGGATTACCGCACGTTTCTCAGTCATTGCATTCACTCCTGTCAGCGTCCCGGTTCGTCGTTCCAGAGCAGCTTGTGCAGCTGCATCTGGAAGCGAACGGGCAAATTATCGGCCACGATCCAGTCGGCCAGGTCCGTGGCGCTCACCTGATGGTGGCTGGGCGAGAACAGCACTTCGCCTGCGCGCTTTTCCAGACCGTACTGAATGAGTTTGGACACCGCCCAGTCATAGTCCTGGCGAGAACAGATGACGAACTTGACCTGATCGTTCGGGGTCAGCAGTTCGATGTTCTCGTAACGGTTACGGTGCGCTTCCTCGGAGCCTGGCGTCTTCAGGTCGACGACACGGCTGACCCGGGCATCCACCCTGGAAATGTCCAGGGCACCGCTGGTCTCCAGCGAGACCTCGTAGCCGGCGTCGCACAGCTGCTTGAGCAGTGGAATGGCGTTGGGTTGGGCCAGTGGCTCACCCCCGGTGACGCAGACATAACGCGGCTTGAAGCCGGCGACCTGCTCGAGGATGGAATCCAGGGTGCGGATGCTGCCGCCGCTGAAGGCGTATTCGCTGTCGCAATACTGGCAGCGCAGCGGGCAGCCGGTGAGACGGACAAATACCGTGGGCAGCCCAGCGGTACGCGTTTCACCCTGCAACGAGTAAAAAACTTCGGTAATACGTAATGTGTCTTGCATAGTCGCCACGGGCGTAACAGCTAAACAGGCTGTCCGCCTCCGTCAGGCACTGCAGCGAACCCGGCATCGCGTAGTTCGATACAGCGTGCATCAATAAAAAGGGCAGAGATTGTAACGAAAAAACCCGCGACAAGCGCGGGTTTCTTCAAAGCGGCGGGATCAGAGCTTCTGCAGGTCGCGCTGGGCCAGTTGAGCGGCCGAGGTACCGGGGTACTGGGTGACCACCTGTTGCAGGATGCCCTTGACCCGGTCGGTATGCCCCAGGCGGCGCTCCACATCGGCCAGCTTGTACAGCGAATCCGGCACCTTGTTGTGCTTGGGATACAGCTGGCTGACCTTGGCGAAGGCTTGTCCTGCGGCTTGCAGGTCGCCTTTGGCCAGGTTCACTTCACCCAGCCAGTACTGGGCATTGCCGGCGTACTGGCTATTGGGGTACTTGCGCAGGAAGGCGTTGAACGCCTGGCTGGCCTTGTCGAAATCCTTGGCTTTGATCAGGTCGAAAGCAGCATCGTAGTAGAGCTTTTCTTTGGCCGGATCGCCAGGTTCGCTGCTGGCTGCTGGCGCGCCGGCGGCAGCACCGGCAGCCGCGCCTGCAGCAGCACCGGCGGCTTCGCCACCGGCAGGAGAATTCGAAGGAGTGGCGGCAGGTGCAACACCGCTTCCAATACGCCGATCCAGGTCCTGGTAGCGCTCCAGGCTTTCCTGTTTCATGCGGGCTACATCATTTTGCAGCTCTTCGATGATGCCTTGTTGACGCGCAATCTGCTCCTGCATCTGCTGCAGTTGCAGGAACAGCTGACCCTGCGCCGAGGCAGGGGCCGTAACCCCTCCCCCGGCATAGGCGCCGTTCGTACCATAACCCGATGGCGGATAGCTGCTTGCGCCGCTATAGCCAGCGTTGTCATCAACAACAGGAACCTCAGCCAATGCCACCAGGGGCAGGCTGAGCGCCAGGACGGTTACAGCACGACGGCAAATTCGCATATCGAATTACTTACGCAGTTCGACGCGACGGTTCTGAGCCCAGGACTGCTCGTCGTTGCCGGTAGCAACTGGACGCTCTTCGCCGTAGGAAACCAGTTCCAGCTGGGCAGGAGAAACGCCTTGCAGGACCAGGTAGCGCTGAACGGCTTTCGCACGACGCTCGCCCAGAGCCATGTTGTATTCGCGAGTACCACGCTCGTCGGTGTTGCCTTCCAGGACGACGCGAGCGCCGTTGCCTTTCAGGTCCTTGGCGTGAACGTCCAGAGCGCGCATGGCTTCTGGCTTCAGGTCCGAGCTGTCGTATTCGAAGTAGAAGGTGGTGATTGCGCGCAGAGCTGCTTCTTCGCTCAGGCTGCCGTCAACAGCGCCAGTGTTGGCA
>Ga0247821_10000148_pt1 | contig 40778 bp, 61 predicted proteins | sample 13C_Glycerol_Day_FD_192481 | JGI IMG/M metagenome (GOLD analysis project Ga0247821, IMG submission 192481) | Soil microbial communities from agricultural site in Penn Yan, New York, United States - 13C_Glycerol_Day14 | ecosystem: Environmental > Terrestrial > Soil > Agricultural land | place... | reverse complement strand
ATCAGCACTATGAGCGGGCCGCGCGCCTGGCAGCAGCAAGCGGGATCAGTCCCGAGCTGTACCAGTCCGCTGATCTGCGCGTTCGAAGCGCCGTTGAGGGTGTATTCCCTGGCGGCGGCGGCGAGGTTGTCACGAACGCGCTGATCGCAAGCCTGGGGGATGGTTCGGAAAAGGTGTTCTACCACCTCGGGGTGAGCCCGAAGCGCCTTGCCGAGCTGACCGCCAAGCTTGCCGAAGACCCGAGCGGCATTCAGGCCTCCATCTACCTTGGGCGCCTGTCTGCCGAGCTGACTGCACCAGCACGAAGAACCAGTAACACGCCTGCGCCGGCAACCACGGTCAAGGGTGACGCGAGTACGACTGACGCAGGTAAGGCCCTGCATCGGAAGTACCTCGAAGCCCACAAGCGTGGCGACACGCAGGCCGCGTTCAACCTCCGGCGCGAAGCGAAACAAGCAAAAATCAACGTCAACTCTTGGTAAGGAATTAAACGATGGCAACTTTGACCGCTGGCAAGATCGCCGAGGTTATGTTCGACAAGGCTCTGGAGACCTACGAGCCTCAAGACATGCTTCTGCCGACCACCACCTTCATGGAGCCCGATGCGGCGACCATGCAAAACTCCGGCAACACCATCTGGCGCCCTGTGCAACAGCATCGCCCTGTACTGTCCGGCTTTGACCTGACCGGTCAGGAGCAAGGCATCATCGAGGAGACTTACGCGGCCTTCCTCGGCACCCCGAACAACGACCTGGTCAGCCTGCGTGCTGACGATATGCGCGACACCCGTTTCTGGGAGCGCGCCGGCGAAGCTGCTGGTCGTCAGCAAGCAACCCAGCTGAACAAGGATATCGCCACCGCAATCGGCACCCAAGGCGCGATGTATATCCGCTCCAACGCCACCAGCGGGTACGACTTCATCGCTGAAGGCCAGGCGCTGATGAACGAACGCCAGGGCGCCAAGTCCGAGCGCATCTTCATCCTCAACGACCGCGACAACCTGAAATACGCCAAGGACTTGGCTGCTCGCCAGACCCTGCAAGGTCGTCCTGAAAGCACATGGGCCAACGGACAGATCGGCCAGAACGTCGCCGAATTCGACGTGTACACCGGCTCGTTCCTGCCAAACCTGGTCGGCGGCGCTGACCCGGCCACCACTGTGACCGCCGATCAGTCGTTTGCGCCTACGGCCGGCACCGTGAACGCCGTCAACAACACCGTGACCAACGTCGATTATCGCTATGCAACCATCGCGGTTACGGCTTCGGCGGCGTACAACATCGGCGACAAGGTGACGATTGCCAACGGCGGCGTGACCATCAAGGCCCTGGGCTTGGCTGACAAGTCGAACACTGGCCAGGCGATGACCTTCACCATCACCGGCAAGCCGACCGGCACGTCGTTGCAGATCTCGCCGAAGCCGATCGCAGTCAATGACCCAGCGCTGAGCGCGCTGGAGAAATCGTACGCCAACGTCGATACGCGCATCCTGAACACCGCAACCGTGAACCGCGTGAATATCGATGCGTCGAAGAAGACAAACCTCTTCTATGACAAGGATGCCGTCGAAGTCCTGGGCGGTACCATCCCTGCCGAGTTGTTCAAGTCGTTCGATGGCCTGAAGGTCATCAACTCGACCATGAAAAACGGCCTGAAGATGTACATGATCTACGACGCCAACATGATCAACCTGCAGTTTCGCTTCCGGTTGTTCACCTGGTACGGCGTCACCGTCGCCGATCCATCTCGCTGCGGCGTTGCTACCTCCTTCTAAGAAGGCGGCGTAGCATTGAGGGGCCGAAAGGCCCCTTTCTTTTATCTGAGGAATGAACACATGGCTTGCATCCTGTACCGCGAAGGCAAAGGCACCATTGCGCATGGCGTCGAGTGCGAATCCACCACCTGCGAGATCGAGCACCTCGACTCTATGATCAAGAGCGGCTGGCTCCAGAATCCCCCGGGTTATGAGCCGCCAGAACCAGTGGCTGTTGAAGAAGAGATCGCCGAAGAGGATGACGACAGCGAGACCGTCGAATCCCAGCTTCGCGCCGATGTGAAGCGCCTGGAAGGCGACGTCGAGCAGGAAGAAACCGCCGACGGCAACCTCGACCCTGTGCGCATCCAGGCCCGCGAAGCCGGCATCGAAGGCTGGGACACCAAGCGCATCACCACCCTGAAAAAAGCCCTGGAGGCGTAAATGAGCCAGCTCAAGGTCGATAGAATCAGCGCGGCTTACTCCAAGCTGCGGATCTCGGGTCTGACCGTTCTGCCGAACCCGTCTGACCTTGAGCTGGCCCTTGGCGAGCTCGAAAATATGATGTCTGAGCTCGCATCTCGAGGCATCGAGGTAGGCTACAACTTCGAGGAAGTTCCTGACCCGAACAGTGATTTGAACGTCCCACAAGAATTCTGGAACATGATCGCCACGAACCTGGCTACGCGTCTGGTGCCTGACTTCAACAAGGAGGCGTCGCCAGTTCTGTTTGCTCAGGCCGCGCAATCCTTGTCCCAGGCCTCCAACGTGTGCGCCCGCAACCGTATCCGCCAGGTCGCCTACCCATCCAGGCAACCGGTGGGCAGCGGAAACCGCATCTACGCCCGCTGGCAGCGCTTCTATTCCGACATGCCCGGCCTTCCGCCGAACGTGCCGGCCACGCTGTACATCATGCAGGGCGAGACGAACGACTATGAAGAGTCCTTTGCCGCGTACCTGAACACGGACGAATACATCCAGACGATCGAGGTGGTTTGCGACAGCGGCCTGGTGATAATTTCCAGCTCATTCCTCGACGGCGTTGCTCATTACCGGCTCAATGCGCCGGTCGAGTTGTCTGCCGGCGCCTGGCAACAGGTCAAGATCACCATGACCACCACCGAAGGCCGCATCGATATCCGCATCATTAACTTCGAGGTCGCGCAATCCGTGACCGTCGGAACCCAAGGGGTATGACATGGCATTCACTCAAGAAAAGATCGCCCGGGCATCCGTTCAAACCCAGGGGATCTTTAACAACTACGTCTACCGGACGAATGACACCATCGCACAGGTGAAGTCCGCCGGGTATTTCGACAAATGCAGATTTGCCGTAGAGGATGGTCAGGCCACCAACGGGGACGGCTGGAACGGCGGAAACATTGAGTGTTATTGCAGTGACGGGTACATCGTTGGCCAGATGGATGCATCTGCTGGAACCTTGACCGTGCTTTTTTCCTCGCCGACGGTGATCACCACCACGGATATAGTCATTTCGGCATCCATGGCCAACCAGATTCCTGGTGCTCTTGGTACGCCTCTGAAAGTCAGCTTCGGTTCATTGCAAGTTACGCCAAAGCTTGATCTGAGCGCTGCAGGAGACTTCACCTGCAAGGTGCCAGGGAGGTTTAACTTCGTCTTCACGGCCCAAGCTGGCCGAACAGGTGGCGCCGGAGTGGTTAACCTGTTCCTTCGGCTTGTGAAAAACGGGGTTCAAATCGGGAACACTGCATTGGCCAGGATCGATAATGCCAACGCCGTAATACCGCTAAGATTCCCTGTGTCCTTTGATCTCATTGCAAATGATGTCGTGTCAGCCTTCATTGTCCAGGACGCCAGCGGTATTGCTGGTGCTGGTGGACTCTACTCGGTAACGCCATCGACTGCTGGCTGGGCGACTTCTCCGTCTGCCGCCGTGGTGGTGTCCCAACTGTCCTCGGTGGTGTAATCCATGCCAAGCCAAAAGATTCCGATCACGCTCATCAAGGGCGACAAGATCAGCGACCAGACCGACTATCTGGACGTGCTGCCAGAGAACATGTATGCCGTGCCCAAGCCGGTTATGGGGGCCGCGGGCTTCATGCTGCAGCACTCGGGCCTGACTGAGTACGGCACAGGTTCCGGCCCTGACCGTGGCGGAGTGTGGAATGAGCGCCTGCAAGAGCACTTCCGAGTCTCCTACACCCAGTTCATGATCGTGAACGCCGACGGCACCAATCAGCGCTTTGGCAACATCCCCGGCGCCGAACAGGTCTCAATGCCCTACTCGTTCAACACCCAGGCGGTGATCGGCGGCGGGGCGTTCTGGCTTTACGACCCAGTGAATGGCTTCCGACAGGTGCTGGACCCGGACATCAAGACGCCAATCGATGGGACCTGGATCGACGGCTATTACTTCCTGACCGACGGCCAGTACCTCTATCACACAACGCTTGCCAATGAAGAGGCGTTCGACCCGCTGGCCTTCGCCACGGCGGAATTCTCCCCCGACCCGACGCTGGGCGTGGGCAAGACCGCTGATGACAAGGTGATCGTGTTCGGGCGATACACCACCGAGTTTTTCGCCAACGTCGCCTCGGATAACTTCGCCTTCAGCCGCATCCAGGCCAGGGCGCTGAAGATCGGCATTGTGGCCACGCATGCCAAGTGCGAACTCAAGCAGTCCTGGTACTTCGTTGGCAGCCGCAAAGAGTCAGACCTTGGGATTCATGTGCTCGGCGTGGGATCGAGCCAGCAGATCAGCACTCGGGCCATTGACCGTATCTTGGCCCAGTACACCGAGCCACAGCTTGCCGATATGTCCATGGAGGCGGTCGAGGTTGATGGGATGTCATTCGTCTACATCCACCTTCCCAATGAGACTCTGCTGTTCAACGAGACGGTTGCTACGGCGTCTGGCGTCGATAACGCCTGGTCGATCCTCAAGCGCGGCACTGGTTCGCTCCCATGGCGCGGCATCAACGGCGTGTTTGATCCTCGCCTTGGCCAGTGGGTATTCGGTGACAAAATCGACCTTCGCCTGGGTATTCTCGACCCAGTGTCCGTAGATCAATACGGGGAAATGGGCGAGTGGGTGCTTTACACCCCGTTCCTGTACCTCGAAGGCATGTCAGTCGATAGCCTGAACATCGACATCATGCCGGGCCACTCTGCGAGCGATGACGCCACGCTGTTCGTTTCCGTGACCTACGACGGCGTGACCTATGGGAAAGAGACCACGGCGGCCTATGGCTCGCCTGGCAACTACAATCAGCGGTACATCGTGAACCGCATGGGCTATGTGCGGAACTGGATCGGCTTCAAGCTGCGCGGCGCATCACGCGCCAAGATGGCATTCGGACGGGGGTATCTCGAAGTTGGCTAATAACGATCTCTCACTGGGGCTCTCGGCCTCGGAAGTCATGAACATGACCGGCTGGCCAGACGCGATGGTCAGCGACTACGTGTCCCGGGGCGCTGACTACATGATCACCGGCCTGGGCAGCCCTGAAGGCGTGGTGGCCTCCAACCGGACGCGACAATACTGGGCGACCGACGACGAGAAGCTTTACATCAACTCGAAGGTCGGCTCTCGAACCGGCTGGGTTCCGGTCGTATGACCTTCAGGCCGGCTTTCCTCTGCGAGGACATGGGCGCCCTCTACTGGGAGCCCAAGTATCAGGTGTGGCGATGGACCAAAGGGCGCATTTATGCGTCCTTGACGCGTGAAGGGGATGCGATTTTCTGCCATTTCTCGGCGCTGGACTCGGTCAAGCGCATGAAAGAGGCCGTAAATGAGTTCTGCGCGCTGGCCTTCGAGCTGTTGCCCTGGTGCACAATGATCATGGGCTGCATCAAGCGGGAAAGTGTGGTTCGGCTTGTCCAGAAATGCGGGTTCGTCCATGTGATCGACACCTGCGGTCTAAAAATCTATGCGAGGTACAGAACATGAGTGGCGGATCAAGCGATAGCGGTGCAGAAGACGCGGCAGAAGTGCAGGCCCAGGCCCAGCGCGAAGCCCTTGATTATCTGAAGTCAACCGAGCGACTTCCACAGGCTCTGCGCGAAGGCGCATTGACCGGTCTTGGCTCGGAATACGGCCTGACCCTTGGCGCCAATGGAAAGTTCGTGTCCGACGGCAAGAGCATTGTCCAGCGGGCCGAAGACAGTCCCTTCTACCAGACAATGGTTCAGCGCGGCGAAGAGGGTGTTCTACGCAATGCCTCGGCCACTGGCGGTTTGCGCTCTGGCAACACGAACGAGGCGCTTGCTTCCGTCAATCAGAATGCCTTGATGGCCTCCTACGCCAACCAGTTGTCGGGCCTTCAGGGAATGGCGCAGCTCCCGTCGAACGCCAACAACATCGCCGGCTCTATGGCTGGCATCGGCCAGACCTACGCCCAGGGCATGACCGCCCAGGCCAACTTCGGCGCCCAGCAGAGCCAGAACAACTTCAACAACGCCATGGGGGCCGGCGCGCTGGCGATGCAGGGCTATGAAACGTTCTCTGACGAGCGCCTGAAGGATGAAGTCGTGCTCCTCGGCCAATGCAACGGGCACAATGTCTACAAATGGGTGTGGAACGCCGCTGCCGCTGCGCTGGGGCTCGTTGGGCGCTCTGCTGGCGTGATTGCCCAGGAAGTCGAGAAGACGCATCCAGAGGCCGTCACAGAGCGCCGTGGTTACAAGGTGGTCAACTACGACATGATCGGAGTGGAAGCCCATGGCCTTTGAATACACGCCGCTCACTGCGCAGAACGCCCAGCGCCAGCGCGATCAGTATCAGCCCTTCCAAAGCCGCCAGGTGCCGAACGCTGGAGGTTCTGCTGCCAACCCCAATGCAATGCAACTGGCCAAGGCGATGAAGGGGCTTGGCGTTCTGTACAAGAGCATCAACGGGGCATCTGCAACGGGCAGCGCGGCATCGGCGGGCGGTACCGGTTACGGCCTGGGCAACTCTCTGGTTGCTGGCGAAGCCGGGAATGCCACATATGCCGGTGGATCCGCTGCTGGCAGTGCTGGATCGGGCGCGGTGGCCGGAGGCACGCAGGCGGGTTCTGCTGGCTCTGCTGGCGCAGGCGGGTTCGGTCAAGGCCTTGGCTATGCCGGCATGGCGAAGGACGCGTTCGGCGTGTATCAGGGCATGCAGACGCCACAGGGCCAGGAAGGGCGCGACGAGGGAACCATGATGGGCTCGGCGGCGGCGGCTGGCACTGGTGCTGCGTCTGGCTTCTCGGCAGGCGGCCCGGTAGGCGCGATCGTCGGCGCAGCGCTGGGCAACGAGAGCTACCAGTGGCAGCACGGTAACCGTGCAATGATGACCACGCCGAAGGGCATCCTTCAAAGCGAATTGACAGGCGGATTGGCCGCGCGCGACGTTGGTCGCTGGACTGGACTCTGGACATAACACCATGGCAACGAACCCATTTGCTGTAGACGCGGGCAACGACTTCTCCGCTGGACTATCTGGCCTGAGCGCCACGATGGCGAACATCCGCCAGGGCCGCATGGCAGAGGCCGAGCGCAAACGCCAGCTCGACGCCGAGCAGGAACAGAAAGCACGGCAGGCAGCCGCGAGCGCTGCCGCCCAGGAGGCGTACCAGAGCCGCGACCCGGAGAAGATGGCGAGCGTTTCGCTGCAGTATCCCGAGATCAGCAAGAACCTCTATCAGGTCGTTGGCCTCGACGATGAGCGCAAGGTGAAGGAGGCGGCAGGCTTTGCCCGGGACGTTCTTCTGTCATCCCCTGAGCAGCGCGAGGAGATCTTCAAGAACCGCATCCAGACGCTACAAGATGAAGGCCGCGATCCGACGCACACCGCCCGGGCGTACCAGGCCTATTTGCAGAACCCGAACGTCGCGCTCAACGGGATCGAAATGGATTGGGCCGCGGGCGATCCGAACGGCTACAAGGCTGCGGCTGAAAAACACAAAGCCGAGCAGCGCATGGCCCTGGAACAGATGAAGATGGAGCGCGAAGACGCTCGCTTCGACCGTGCCGAGGCTGGCCGCAACCAGCGTGCCTACGCCCGGGCAGCCGCAACAGCAGGCGGGAGTGCCGGCGACAAGCGTACCGCCCACCAGAAAGACTTCGAGGAATACAGGAAGCTTTCTGAAACCGATCCAGATGCGGCGAAGGCTTTTGGCCAGGCCGCTGGATTTGTGAGCAAGGAAGGTCGAGAGCTGGCCCCAGGCGTTCAATTGAGGCTGGCGAAAACGATTGACCAGGCAGTGTCGGCAGAAAATGACGTGAACAAGTTCAGAAACTTGGCCGACCAGATGGAGAAATCCAGCGCCAGCGGCGGCGTTGTTGGAAACGCTGCAGAGGCCCTTAAAGAGATCACGGGAAGCCAGGACGCAGTAAGTGACCTGCGTAAATCCGTGGCCGCTGTAAGGGCGGCTCAAGCTTCTGGCAACCTTCCCCCGGGCGCAGCATCGGATGCCGACGTAAAAATAGCGTTCGGCCCGATGCCTTCCGACAATGCCAGTCCAGCCCAGTGGGCAAGGTATCTTCGGGCGCAGGCGAATGTTCAGGAAGCAGCAGCCAAATATCATGGGTTCAAGGCCGATTATATATCCGACACCGGCAGCGAACGCGGCATGCTCCAGGCGTGGAAGGATAGGTCCAAAGGGGGCGCCAAAGCCACGCCTGCACCAGCGGCTAAATCGTCTGATGGCTGGGAGATCGTCGAATAATGGCCACTCAAGAATACAAAGTGAAAGCGCCCGACGGCCAGGTCATAACCCTGCGCGGCCCTGCTGGTGCAAGCCAGGATCAGGTCATCGCCCAGGCCAAGAAGCTTTATGCCCAGCGACAAGCGCCGGCTCCGGATGGCGCTCCAGCGTCGGATGGACAAGCCATGATGCCGGAGGCGTCGGCGGACACGGTCAACACTGAGTCTCCTGCGAATGCTCCTGCGCCAGCGGCAGAGGCCGAATCAGAAGAACCAGGGATGCTCGACAGCATCGGCAACATGATCACCGGCAACGATCGTCAGACACGGGCGACGCAGGAGTTGCCAGAGCTGCAGAACTCCGGGCTGCTGGCCAGCCTGGATATTCCTGCTGGCAAAGCCGCGGCTGTTACTGCCGCACTGGTCACGATGACCGACCCGCAAGAGATCGCGCAGACGCTGAAAGCGCTTTCTCCAGAAATCGGCATCCAGCAAGACGAAAAGGGAAATCTGATCGCGGCAAACAACGCCACCGGCGCCAGAGCAATGATCAACAAGCCAGGCACCAGCGGCATGGACGCACTGCAAACTGTCGGAATCGGCGCGGCGTTCGCTCCCACCGGTGGCGCGGCATCGGCAATTGGCGGTGGCGCGCTCAAGCAGGCAGCGGTTCTCGGCGGAACATCGGCGGCGACCCAGGCCCTGATAGAGGGTGGGCAGGCGGCGGCAGGCGGCGACTTTGACCCGAACGAGGTCGCGCTTGCTGGTGCGACTGGTGCAGCGCTGCCGCTGGCCATGGGTGCCGGTGGCGCAGTGATGGATGCGGCCAAGCGCGGCGTTCAGGTGATGCGTGGAGCGCCAGCGGCTCAATCAGAGATCGTGCAGGCTGCGAAGTCGGCCAACATCCCGCTCATGACCAGCGACATCGCGCCGCCGTCCACATTCGTCGGTAAGTCGGCGCAGACACTCGGCGAGCGAATCCCGCTGGCCGGGACCGGTGGTCTGCGCGCCACTCAGCAGGAAGCCCGGCAGCGCGCCATCCAAGAACTGGGCGAACAATACCCGGCGCCAAAGCCTGATCAGGTCATCGCTGGGTTGAAGGCGCAGAAGTCTAAGGTCATGCAGGCCGCTGGAAAGCGGTATGAGGAACTTCTGCCGATGGTTGACAGCCTGGGACCGGCGCCATATCCGAAGACCGTCCAGGCGATCGATGATGCGATTGCTGAGCTGTCCAAGCCCGGCGTGGTATCTAGCAAGGAGGCCGTGCAGGAACTCCAGCAGTTCAAGGACACGCTCGGCGCCGCCGATCAGACATACAGCACGCTCAAGGAGAACCGCACCGCGTTGCGCGAGGTGGTCAATTCCTACGACAACCAGGGCCGGAGCCAGTTACCGACCCGCGCCAAGTCGCTGATGAACCGGGTTTACTCGGCACTGAGCGGAGACATGGAAGAGGCGGCCACCGCCGCGCTGAGCCCGCGTGACCTGGCCAGGCTTAAGTCGGCGGACTCGATCTACCGGGGCCAAGCCGAGAAGATGACCCGGACCCGGCTCAAGTCCGTTCTCGACAAGGGTGATTTGACGCCTGAAGTGGCCGAAAACCTGCTGTTCAGCAATAAACGCAGCGAAGTGAAGAGCCTGTATGACTCACTCGACAGCAGTGGTCGCGAGGCTGCCCGGGCGACGGTCATTCAGCGGGCGCTCACAAAGGCTGGCGGCCTGGATAACCCATCACCGGAGAAGTTCATCGCAGAACTGCGCCGCATGGAGTCGCAGACTGGGATCCTGTTCAAGGGTGCTGAACGCAAGCAGTTGGAAGGGCTCAAGCAGGTATTGGCGGCCACCAAGCGCGCCGGGGAAGCGGGAGTTCAGACGGCCACCGGTCAACAGCTCTACGCGCCGATTGGGGCTGCTGCTGCTGGATCGTTGATTGGTGACTTCGGTGCGACACTGGCGGCTGGCGCTTCGGTCGGCGCGCTGGCCCGGGCCTATGAAAGCCCGGTAGTGCGCAATGCAATGATCAGGATTGGATCTTCGCCGAAGTCTGAGGCGTCGAAGCGGCTTGCTTTGCAGCTTGCTCGGCAACTGAATGCCGGTGCTCAATCAGCACGCGCTCAAGAATCTGGAGGACAGCAACAGTAAGGAAAAGTGAAACAGCGAGTTCGATCATAATGTCACCGCAAATCAAACCAAAAAGGTGAAAGACATGGCAGATACAAACGAGGTAAAGCCACCGTATACCTACTATCCGGACCCGACAAGGGGGCGCCCCGTATTCAATGGGTTCATATACGTAGGCGATCCTGATACTGACCCACAGATCGCAAGCAACCGCCTTGTTGTTCGAGCGGTTCAGGAATCCGGCGCCACGGTCGCCATTGCGCAGCCGATCAGGACCGGCGCTGGCGGCGTGCCAATGCTGAATGGATCTCCTGTTCAGCTCATTGTTGACGGCGAGTATTCGATTAAGGTTCTCGACGCCTCGGGCGCACAAGTCTATTACGCGCCAAGCTTGGTGGGCGGCGTTCGCCCGACGACAATCGTCCGCACTCAGGCCATCCCTCTGACGTTCACGATGCCTAACCGGTTCATCAACAAGAACCTCTTTGACCCCAATACGCAAGCCATCGACTACTACAACGCTCATCCGACAGTCATGGATTACGGCTTTCTTGGGGTTGCGCCTTTCAACTTCGAAAACATTCCCGTCGATCGCTTCGATCTGGCGGACTACAGCACTGCTGTTATTGACCTGGGGGTATTGTAATGTCCACTCAAATGCAACTTCGGGGCGGCACCACCGCCGAAACCCTGCTGTTCACGGGCGCTCAGCGCGAAGTGACGGTGGACACCGATAAGAACACCATTGTCGTGCATGACGGGGTGACGCCTGGCGGCTTTACCGTGGCGTCCGAGGCTCAAGTGGCCGACAGCACGTATTTCTATGTGGACAACACTGGCGGCGGCTCTGCGGCGAACGCCTACATCCTGATCCCGCAATCGAACACCAATCAGCCGAACTCCTACCAGAACGGGATCGTCCTCGGGTTCGTGACGGCGAATGCCAACACGGGAGCATCCACGGCGAACTTCCAGGGTCTTGGCGTAAAGAACATCAAGTACCGTGGCGGCATTGACCCTTCGGCTGGCGATATCTTTGGTCGCATCACGGTTATCTATGACTCGGCGAATGATTGGCTTGAGCTCCAACGCAAGCCCGCTACGCCGTTGTCGCAGATCCGCCCGGTGAGCGCGGCAGTTTCTGGTAACGCATTGACGGTTGCACTGGACCCGGTGGTTATTGACTTCCGGTCGCCATCGCTTTCTAACGCCACGATCAACAGCCGGACCATGACGGCCTCGGTCTCATTGGTTGCCCCGATCGGCGCCACCCTGGGTACCGTCAGCGGCGTTCAAAGCCAGATCGCGATCATAGCCATTGATAACGCAGGCACCGTAGAGCTGGCTATGATCAACTTGGCCGGTGGGGCAGTCCTCGATGAAACCACCCTGATCAGCACGCAGGCTATTTCTGCGGCGTCAACATCGGCCCAGGTCTTCTACTCCCAGTCTGCCCGGGCTGGCGTCCCATACCGCGTTATGGGAATGGTTCAATCCACGCAGCCAGCGGCAGGTACTTGGACGAGTCCGCCGAGCAAGATCCAAGGCCAAGGTGGTCAGGCGTTCTTCGGCCTGAACTCCGGATACCTCTCGGTGATCGATTCGAAGCCAAACGGCACGGCAGGCGGCGGCATCACCTTGGGGGCATTCCGAACCCGAGACCTGAATACGATCGAGATCAACGAAATCCCGGGCGCCTCTCTGTCGGCCAACCAGGTCACGCTTCCGGCTGGGACCTATATCGCGGATATCTCCACGGCCCTGTTCTTCGCAGGGGATGCACGCATTCGACTGCAAAACATCACTGCCGGCACAACCGTTTTTGAGGGCGTCAACGCGGTAGGGCTCGGCACTGGCACACTGGCTACGCCTATTTTGGTCATGAACAGGAAGTTCACGCTCGCCGCGACCTCTGTGCTTGAGCTGCAAATCCGCTCGGCGGTTACGCGACTGACCGATGGGCTTGGCTTGGCGGCCAGCCTCGGAACGTCTGAAATCTATTCTCGCATCACATTCCGGAGAGTTTGACTATGGATCTTGATCTTGCAGTGGCGATTGGTGAGGCCGTTCCTGCGGCGGAATATGGCGGCAGCACCACCGCCAACACCCGGGAAAGCTTCGACCTGCTGACCTGGAATGACCCACGACCGAAGCCGACGTGGGAAGAGGTTCTTGAGGCCTGGGATGTCTGGTCATCGCGGTACATCTTCGAAGAGAAGAATGCGGCGGAACAGGCGTGGCGCCGCGCGGAATTGGAGGAAAGCACAAGCCAGATCCATCGCTTCGAGGATGGCGATGAGGATCGCGCGCCAGGCACGCTCGAACAATGGCGGGCTTATCGCAAAAGCGTGCGCCACTGGGTTGCTGGAGTTGACGGCTACCTCGACGAGTCCATGCGACCGAAGCGGCCAGAGTAGGAAACATTCGGCGACATTGATCGCTTAGCCCCATAGAGCCGGCGCGCCTATCATCAAACCGATATGGCGCGCCGGCCATTTTAGAAACTCGCTCTCCGATGCCCTGGCGCTCCAATGCGCCCTTCCCCATCAGTCGGAGATTCCCCATGAGACGCTTACTTGTCGCGCTGGCTCTATTGCCGTCGCTGTCCTTTGCTACGCCTTTCGACCTTCTTCTCAATCAGCGCAACATCGCGGACACCGCGACCATCCTCCGTCAGGTGGCCAGCCCTGGCATCGGCTCTACCGGCGTCCTGATCACTCAGCGACAAACCGGGCTCCCCGTCCTGTACACGCTGAATAACTCGTTCATGATCGACGACAACACCAAAACTGTGGCTTCGGCCTCGGACTGGTCGAACGTGACCAATCGACCGATCTTCGCGACGGTCGCACTCACAGGGGATTATAACGACCTGATCAACAAGCCCTCTGGAGCTGGCCAGGTCAACGCAGATTGGAATGCCGTGTCAGGTATGGCAGAGATCCTCAACAAGCCTGCACTGGCTGCTGTCGCGACATCAGGGTCATATTCCGATCTCATCGACGAGCCAGTCATCCCGGCGCCCCAGGTAAACAGCGACTGGTCGGCCTCGGCGGGACTTAGCCAAATCCTGAACAAGCCCACCACCCTTTCGGGATTTGGTATCACCGATGCGTATCCGTTGTCGGGCAACCCATCAGGCTTCCTTACCGCCATCACCAGCAGCCAGGTCACGGGCGCTCTCGGCTTCACGCCCTACAGCTCGGCCAACCCTTCCGCATTCGTCAGCGCTTCCGGCGCACGCACGGCCATATCGCTGACCACCACCGGCACCAGCGGAGCAGCCACCTACAACAATTCGACGGGCGTGCTCAACGTTCCGAACTACGCGGCAGGGACTGGCACCGTTACCAGCGTCACGGCGGGCACCGGCCTCAGCGGCGGCACGATCACCACCAGCGGCACGATCAGTCTGCCCAACGTGGGATCGCCAAGCACTTATTCGACCGTCACCACAGACTCCCAAGGCCGCGTGTTCTCCGGTACGCCTCGCTCCCAGGCGTCTGCCACTCGCACCCTGAACACCGGCTTCCAAGTCAGCTCAAGCCGTGACGCACTTGGCATCTACAGCGTGCAATGCACCATCACCGCGAACATCGCTGGCGGGCAGGCCTGCGACATCATTCTGGAGATCGCCAGCGACTCAGGGTTCACCGCGAACGTGCAGACCGTTGGTATCGCCGGCACCGGACAGACCTACACCCTTGCAGTTGCCATCCAAGGCGTTCAACCGCAAACCGTTCAGTTGTCCGGCATGATCCCCGCCGGCTATTACGCTCGACTGCGCACCGTCAACGTGAGCGGATCCCCGACGTATTCCTTCCGCGCCGCGCAAGAAATCCTGCTGTAACAAAAAGGGACCATTGCGGTCCCTTTCTTCATTCCTTCTTATCGAACATCAGCGACTTGTCGTACTCATCATCGCGCACCCGGTCGGCGTGTTGCCTCTGCCTGATCCTGCTGCATCGCCGATGGTTTCCATGGCTCCGTGGGCTCTTGCATACGTCGCATTGGTAATGCAGCTCCGGCGCGCCGGCTTGGAGTTTTCCTTTCATGGCTTTCCACCCTGCACGCCAGTAAGTTTCGAAAGGTTGCTCTTCCCTCCAGACTCTTCCCAGCTTGTCGATCCAGAACAGTTCGTAAAATACCGATAAGATCCGTCTTTGAATCGGTAGAAGGTACAGCCGTCCACTGTGAAAAGTCGCTCAACCAGAAAATCAGAGCCAGCCTTTATCGATGTCTCCGGCTCTTTCAGGCATCCACTCAAGGCAATTGAAATGGTGACCAACGCCGCAACCCGTTTCATTCCTCCACCTGCTTGCGGTAGCCGGCGTCGTAGAGCATGGCGATTGGGCATGGTCCAAGCTTGGGCGTCGCCCAGCTAATTTCGTCGCGCATATACTGAATTGCCTTCTCCCGCTCTTTCGCCGCGATCTGCTCTGGCGTGCTAATTGGGCGAAGTGCTCCCTTGGCATGCTCACTTACAGCAAACAGATTTCCGCAATTTACCCAGATCACGGCGTAGCCATCCCGGATAGCCACGCACTCACCCAAACGCCATCCGTCGTTGGACTTGTATTCCAATGGGCCTTCAGGGGGCAGCCCTTCGCCATTCCAAACATACTTCGCCTTCACCTCCGAAAGCGGCTTGAGCCGGCCTGCGTCCGCGTCGTCGATGCCTTCTTGGATTTGTTCGGCGCCATCCCCTGTCTTAGCCGGAGGAAGCTTTATCAGGGTGTCTCTCTTATCTGGGAACGGTTTCCATTGCATGATCCATAGGCGACCATCGAATGAATACCAATTTGCTCCGTCGGCCTTCATCCAGTCATAAGTTCTGTCGCTATCGTATGGCGCGATATTGCAATGCGTAGCACCTTCCGGCCTTTTGCTCAGATCAATTTCCATCGGTCAATCTCCAGTCAGAGTTTCAAAAGTCCTTCGCGGACCAGGGTTTTAAATAAGGGTCTTTGTCAGTTCAAGCAGTTCCGCTTCCGTGCCGAATTCTTCGATGAAGCGGTTCTTCGATCCGTGGATGCTAGGCACAGACAGGCCAGCGGTTCCACGGTGATGCATCGAGCAAAGTGGAATCGCATCGTAGTGGCTGGCCTTCTTTCCCAGGCCGGTACCTGCGCGCGGATGATGGATCTCAGCCGGCGTCCCAGGTGTGCCTTGGATAAAGCATGCAACACAACCTAATGCTGCGACTTTGCCCAGGTGTTGCCGTTCTGCGGTTTTCATTATGCAAAGGTCCCCATCTGATCTGCTGCTGCCAGGGCTTCATCCTCTGTCCCAAAATGCGAGGACAGCACCAGGCGCCAGCAGGCGTTAAACACGTCTTTGTAGAGGGCCGAGAACGCGAGATCGTCCATCTTTCCCCAGGATATGGACTTGGCCACCTTCTTCACGCCGTCTGGCGTTCTGACCAAATCGTAATGTCCGGCATCGATCGTGATGAACTCGCGGAATGCTTCCCGGCTTTTGTCCACGGCAGGAAATCTAACTGCTCGATCGGCCTCAAGCTTTCGGATGTAGGCCTGCACTGCGTCCGTGAGCTGCCCTGGCCGACCATTCAGCTCTTCGAAGTACTTGGCCAGCCCTTCGATGCCGCGCAGCTCCTGGCGAGGCACAAGACCGCCGGTTGGCTCCCAGTAAGACCACGCCAAGTCGAGCATGGCGAAGAATTTCCCGTGGAGCCTCGCGTTCCGCATCTTCTTGAAATCACCGTGGATTGTGGAGCCGAACTTGATCTTCTGGATCAACTCACGATCCGCCTCCGTGGCGCCGATCAATCCGTTTGCTGTGCGTACAAGAGCCAGGTCCATGGGTCAGCTCGTCAGGTCGATGATTTTCTGTGTGCGCTCTTCCATGATTTCGTAGAAGACCTTTGTGCGCTCGGCGAGCTTCTTGATCATGGCTTCGTCGCGATAGATACGAGTGTGGAACAGCGGCATTCCAGGGAAGAAGGATGCGAAGTCCAGGTGATCGCGCTCGCTGAGCCAGATCCCGGTCTGGCACTGTACGACGTGTTCAGGCGGCACCACGCCGCCGAGGATCACTGTGATCTGATGTTTCGGCAGCTTGGTCTTGATTTCCACCAGGCCGTCTTCGCCCACCAGGCCGTCAGGGCTGTATCCGCACCCATGGTTTAGGATGATCCCGCAACTCAGGATCTCGATCCCAAGGCGTTCGCTCACGAAAGCCCGGGCGACAGGCTCCAGTTCGTGCCCGCGCTCGGTATGGCGGTTGCCCTCGAACTTGTCAGCCGGCTCCCCGGTGAACCGCTCGCCGATCAACTGGTTCATGAGCGTGAAAGCGCCGTCGCCCAGGCCGGATTTGTCCTTGCCGTTGACAAGCAGGCAGCCCATGACCGAGGCCGTCAAAATGCCGCTGCGCGCCGAGAACCACTCATCCGTTCCCTGCTCGCAATTCAGGTAGATAGGGCAGCTCATTCTGCTTTTTCCTGTGCCTTCTCGTTGTTCTTGGCCGACGTGGTGAGCTGGTTGAGCACCGTATCGAAGGCCTTGCGAGGGATTGACGAGACGTCCGGGTAAAGTTTTTCGAACGCTGCTTGCGCCTTGGCGCTGCACTTGATCAGCAGGGCTTGGAGCTGGCGAACCTGGATGTCTGTGATGACAGGCTCCTGGCTCGACGGAACTGCAGAGTAGGCGTCGTCATCTTCGCCGCGCGTGGTGATGTTGAGCAGGGCGCACATCACGTAGCGCTTTCCGTAGCTGGTGGTAGACCCAACTGACTGAACGGCGTTCTTGCTGCCGGATGTATCCAGAGGGAGCAACATGGTGGTGCTTTCTCGGTGCCCGGCTCGGTGCATGAGGATCCCGGTAACGCTCAGGCCAGCTTGTGCGTGCTCAACCTTGAACGAAATCGCGAAGCCATGGGTCTTCATGATCGGCTTCACAATGTCGCTGATGTCTTCAAGCGTGGCGTACTTGATTGTCCCGTGCCCTTTGGCGCGCTCTGCGATGGTCGGGATCTCGCACTGCATTTCCGCCATGGCCGCGTTGAAGGCCGACTCTGCATCGCGCTTCATGATCCGCTCTTGCATGTCCAGCATGCGTTCCAGGGCGTCCATGTTGATGTCAGGCATTAGTGCTACGCGCTCGACAATGCTCATGAATGACTGGGCCTGCGATGCGGACAAGGCCTGTGGCTGTGCGTGTTGGATGACGTCTGTTTTGCTCACGGCTTTATTCCTTGGTCAGAGTTTGAATTCAACAACGTCCAGCAGGCGGTCGAGGCGAACCCCGCGCGCCAGCTTTTCGTCGATGGCCTGGAGGAGAAAGGCGTTCATCGACATGTGCTTTGCCTTGGCGGCGTCGGCAACGCTTTGGCGAGTGGTTTCGCTGTCGAATCGAACGACGAACTTGTCACGGGATGCGGCGTCTTCTTGAAATTTCTGCTCGCTGATATGGGTCATTGCGTGATTCCTTTTTAGTGGGTGTGAGCGAATCATACCGCCATCAAATAAATAGCGCAATTGCAAATCACAGGAAATAAAAAGCCCCGACAAAAGCCAGGGCTGGGGGTGATTCGTGGATCAGGCTACAAGGTCGGCCAGTTTGGCGATGACCGTGTATTCATTGCCGCTCGGGTCCTGCTTGCTGATTACAGGTCCTATCGTTCCTTCGTCGAGCAATGCCAGGGCCAAGTGCTTGGCGCGTTCCTTGTCGATCCTGAAGCGGTCGGCGAGCTGATCCAGGCTTATTGTCCCACCGCGCAGCACCAAGACCATCTGGATATCGTCGAGAGAGAGAGAGCCGTACATTGCGGGAGCGGGTTTCTGTGGGCGCATGATCATTCCTTGCTGGGGTGCTTGACCTTGCAAGCAACCGCGATGTCGATTTGTTGCCGGAGCCACGCGGCGCCGAGGTTTTCGGTGAAGTACTGCCAGCGCTGGTCATCCATGCGGACGTTCCGCGTCTTTTGCAGCGGCCCTTCGGAAGGCTTCGGCCCTGGGCGCTTTCGTTCGGTTTCTTGCTGGGTCATGGTCGGCCTCTGTGGGAGCGAAATAGCCCGGAAGGCCCGGGCTACTTGTGGGAGCGAGAATTAAGCCGGCTGATCGACTGTGAAGATGCCCGTCTCGGCATCTTCGTAGCCAAGAACTCCTTCAAGGACGAGCTCGTCAATTGCCTCAAACGCCTGAGCCTCGTCGATGTCGAAGAAGACAGCAGTCCCACTGATGGTGGCGCGGCCATCTGCGATCACCTTGGCCTTGATCTTCTCGAACAGCTCGTCGCTGATGGCTGGAACGTCGCCATCAGCGGTTGGCGCAGGCCCGGCGCCAGTCCGCACAATCTGGTACTCGCCCTTCTCGTCCACGGACAAGATGCCTTTCTCGGCCAATTCAGCCTGGATGACCACGGCCTTGGGATGGCCGATCTTCAAATGGTTCTGCAGCGAGGACGCGCCGCACACCTGCTGCTTGGCGATGAACTCGATCGCGTCGGCCAGCAGCTTCGGAGGGATTACCACAGGTTTGGCAGCGATAGCGGCGGCAGAAGTCGGGCTTGGTTCTTTCTTCTCGGCCTTCTTGGCGCTGGCCGGCGATGGGCTTTCTTGATCCAGCGGGAGCGAGTGCTGGTCCTTGTCGGCCTGGATGGTGTCCATGCCATCACGGAACTGACGCTCGTATAGGACGATGACCACTTCCCCCTTGTCTTGAACCTTCGAAATCAGCTCGTTGTAATGGTCCTGGTCGCTTTTGATTACGACAGTGCATGCGCCTGTCGAGACTTCGAGCTTCTTGCACTGGGCGACCACATAGGGGCTTCCTGCGCTGGATATGGCGCGAGCAATCGTAATGGCCAGGTCTTCATAGTTCTTGGTCAGCTCGGCGATCACGGCGTCCTGTTGAGCCTCACCCATGTTGTTGTAGCAGACCTGATAGCGGCGCATCTGGTCGCGGGTTGCGTTCACCATTCCATGAACGATCAGCCGGGCATCTTTTTCGATGGGCGATACGCCGTCTTTTTCAGCAGCGGCGATGATGGCGCGTTGTTCTGGTGACATTTGGCATTTCCTGTTTTGGTTGAGAAATCAAAAGACAGGAGAGCCAAGGGGATTGCATCGGTCATTGGTCTCTCCAGTTACAGCGGTCTGGTGTGATTGTTGCGTTAGCGCAATTGCGCGTCAATCTTTATTCTCGGGTTCCTCCTCTGGAATGCTGGCGGCGAAAACGCGGCGATGAAACTGCTCGTTCTTCTTGCGGCGGATGACCATGTAAGCGTGCCCTTCGGACATCATTTCATGGCGCTTGTCCGGGTCCATCCAGCCGACGTGGGAGCCTGGCATTTCGGCCTGCATCTGCACTCTCGCGACGAGCCGGAGGTGTTCGCGCATCACCTCGTTGAGATCCTGCACAGAGATCTCGACGATCGCTTGTCCGTTGGACATGGCCCGGTGCATCGACGCAAGCACGTATTCGGCGGCTTTACTCATGGCTGCGTGCCTTGGCGCAGGCTTTCCAGCCTTCCCACAGGTCAGGGAAAGGAGTACCGGCGCCGACCGATTCCCAGTGAGCGCGACATAGGGCCAGCTCTTTTTCCTCGTCGTATGAAAGTTGACCCGGCTGCTCTTTCCCTGAAAACGCCCAGGCCGTTGGCCCTAGGCACATTTCCGTTGCGAGATCTCGCGTTATCTCGCTGATTGTTTCTCGGTCGAGTCTCTTCCCGAATTGGTTCCTCAGCGCGAGCACAACCGTGTGGACCATCGTGCCGAGGCGCGTCGATAGAATTTCGTCACTCATTTTCAATCCTCGTCCGGAATCGCAGTTCCCCAGGAACCGCACTTAGGGCATTGGCCGTGCCTGGCAAGCCAGACGCTGGCATCGGTGTAACAGTGGCAGTTGCTGCATTCGGCGCGCTCGGGCTCGTCGGGCGGGTCGAGGGGAGGGCTCCCGACGTAAACTGGATTCGTCGGCTTCACGTCACACCCCCATCATCACGATGATCACAAGGCAAATCAGGCTGATAGCCAGGTCGTATCGCGTTGGGCCGATCATGGATTAACTCCGATCACCTTAAGCAAATTGAAGACGCCGCGACCTTGGCGAGCTCCCCCCCGTTGGATGTACTTACCGGTCCCAGGCCAGAAATCGACCACATGCTCGCCATGGCTGACTATCAGATGGGCGCCCATGTTCTTGCTTTCGAATTGAACCCCACGCTCCGTAAGGATGGCTGCACTTTTCTCTCGATTGTCGGCTCGCCTAGCCTGGCTTTCTCCAGACCATCCAAGCTGCGCTGTGCGATCGATATCTCTCACAGCACCACCTCCGCCCGCCACATTCCATTGATGCGCGCCGGCTGGCGCACCCACACCACGGAGGCGAAGTCATCGCAGCCGAGGCCAAGAATTGCTTTGATCAATCCGGTGAAGTCTTTTGCGATGATGCTCATGGTTGCCTCCAGGGTGACGTTATTCGGTGGGCGGCTTCAGATTGTTGATCGACTTGATAACGTTCAGAATGTGTTGCGCCTGAACTTCCATGGTTTGATCGGATTTGTTTTGCTGGCATGTCGATTCAGAGTCGGCCTGCTGCCAGTAAATTTGCCCAAGGGAGAAAGACCGGCGCAAAGCACTCTCAACCATTGCAACGACTTCAGCAGTCCAGGCCGCATTCCGCTGCTCTGTGGCGGCCTCATAATCTAGGCGGCTGACCAGCTCGACATGAACGTCGTCAATGCTCGTTACCAGATTGCGCTGTAGCGCTTCACACTCCGGCATGTCATAGAACATATCGATATCGCCAAGCTCTCGATTATCGAAAAGCCCCCCAAGCACGAGAGTCGCCAGGGTTTTTACTTCACTCAGCTTGTCGCTGCACTTGATCCAATCGCTCATGGCGACCTCCAGTGTTTTGGGTTAGGCGGTGGGTCACGGGGTATGCCTTCCTTCGCCACGGCACTTCCAGCAACTTGATTCGCCGCTGTGATGGGGGCCGTGAGAGATCAGATAACCAGTCCCTGTGCAGGTGCGGCAGGTTACTTTTTCGCGCTCACGCTTGAGCACCGCCTCGGTGTCAGCCAGTTTGCGAATCATCGGATCGGCGGGACGGAATGAGTACTCACTGATGCTTTCAGCAATTCCGGCCGCATCTTCAGCAATCAACGCAATCTGCTCGGCAGTTGCTGTAACGCCATGGCTATCCAAGGATTCGCCTATAAGCTCCTTCCAAAGTTCAACGCTCATGACTCTCTCCATCTGATTGATTGCCTTCTCAGGCGTTTGGTTAATCGTTCGCTCGGCGCCGGGCTTCTTCGCAGCGCTTAATTTCTGCGGCTGACACAACGAGCTGCGCGGTATTGCACTCTGCCCGGTGGGCGCGCCATGTGTTTGTGTCGAGCAATCCGGTGATGTGAAGCGTATCGGCCAGCTCGCGAGCCGCCGCGATGTTCTCCCGGGCAATCACCGGCCACCGCGGATCCTTCGCCAGCGCCAGCAATTGATCGAAGCGCTGCTTCAAGATCTCCGGCATGACCGTAACGGGGCCCGACTCTTCGTGCGGGAACCGTGCGCAGGCCTGGGCCAGAGCGCTTTCCGCCAGGGATCGTTGCTCGTCTTGGGTGTGGGTCATTGCAAATGGTCCTCTATTTTCGAGGTGGATCCGACCCATTCGCCATCGGCGATCATTTGGCGGAGACGTTTTTCCTGTGCGTCCCCGGCTGCGGCCCCGGCTGCGTCCCAGGCTGCGTCCCTGGCTGCGTCCCAGGCTGCGTCCCAGGCTGCGTCCCAGGCTGCGTCCCAGGCTTCGGCCCTGGCTGCGTCCCAGGCTGCGGCCCTGGCTGCGGCCCTGGCTGCGGCCCAGGCTGCGGCCCTGGCTGCGGCCCTGGCTGCGCCCAAGGCTGCGTCCCAGGCTGCGCCCAAGGCTGCGTCCCAGGCTGCGGCCCTGGCTGCGTCATCGCACAAACCATTGGCGAACTGCTCAGCAACATCCAGAGCATTGAGCGAGCGAGGATCTGTCATCAGATGTTGAACCTGTCGAGCAGCCCACACGCCAAACAGCCGGAAGTCGCGGTCGTGGCCTTTGAAAGCACGGGCGCACCACAAGGCATCGTCCAGGCCGTTGCTATCGAGGATGGCCAGTAGCGATAAAGGCTCATCGTCTGCCTTTGTCTTGCCAAGAGTGTTTAGCAGCTTCCGCCACCCTTCCGTGCAAGGATCGCATTCGCGTATTTCGTTGAGAGTGGTCGTAAAGGTCATCGGTGGCGCTCCTGTGTTGGTACTGCCAAAGCCCCAGTTAAGGGGCTTTAGGTGGAAGCTTTGGCATAACGTGAATCGGTGTAGCCCTAACGACAAGTTGTCGTCCAAGTCGATAAGAATCCCCAAAAATTGTTAGTCCCATAAATCCTTTCTTGATGTCTTTTCTGCATACCGTCATAAGCCTGCCTTGGTGTTCAATGCAGTCTCCAACCTTGATGTCGGAGACGTGGACCTCTTCCCGGATAACCTGCATTACAGCGCGATAACTACGTCGGCCAAGAAACGCGCCTTTGCTTCAGGGTAGGTATTTACGGCGTAATCGAAATGCGCTTCGATCATCGCGGCTACGGACTCCTGATTGAAGCCACCCTTGATCAGCAGGTTGATTACTTTAGCTTTCATCTCGTCTTGCTCCGTTGTTCGTTTCGATTGGCAAACGATAATGCAATTGCGCTGATGCGTCAACACATGAAGCGGTAAATATTTGCATGAAATTTCCTCAGTCCTCTTGAAGCGGGACTGATCGCGGTCTATCATCTGGCCACCACCCAATAGGAGTTGCCGCTATGAATGCACCGTTATCCCTGCGAATGGCCCTGGCCAAAAGGGGCTTCAAACAGTCGAAGCTCTGCGAAATTACCGGCATGAGCAGCACGGCAGTAAGCCGGCTGACCACGCATCCGAATTGGACTTGCGGGAGCCTTCAGCGAGTGTCCGACGCGTTCGGCATGAAGGTCAGTGACTTTGTTAAATTGGGGGAAGAGTAGTCATGGCTGATCTGAAAGTTGGTCACTCTCGATGCAAGTGCCCGGCGTGCGGGAATTTCTTCAATAGCGCCGCTGCCTTCGATAAGCACAGGGTCGGCTCACATTCCGAAGGAAGGAGCTGCCTCGGCGAGGATGGGATGAAGGCAATCGGAATGGACACCAATTTGGATGGCTACTGGGTCACGTCCCTTCGACCGCTGGGCATGTCGTTTTCTGACGAGGAGGACTGATGTCAAGCTGGGTAAAGCTCTCTCGAAAGCTGGCGACCAGCGCGATAGCGGCGAAACCTGAATATCTGGCGGTGTGGATTCACTTGCTGCTGTCCGCCTCGTACAAAGAAGGGGAAATTCTTGTCGGCAGGCAGGTTGTCAGGCTTTTACCGGGTCAATTGGTGTTTGGACGGCAGAAATTTGCCGAGAAGGTAGGAGTATCCGAGAGTATTTGTCGCAGTGCCCTAAAAGTGCTGGAAAATCTCCAGCAGATAACCATCAAATCTGAGACAAAATTCTCAGTAATAACAATAACTAAGTGGTCATTTTACCAGGAGGCATCGCCAGCAAATGACCAGCAAGTGACCAACAAGCGACCAACAAGTGACCACAATAAAGAAATACAAGAACTACAAGAAGAAGATCAAAAGCTATTGGCACCAGCTTGCGCTGATGCCGTCACTCCGAAGAAGGCGAGAAAGGCAAAAGTTGTCGCTGATCTGGTCGGGGTTGATCAGATGGTTTCTGAGGGATGCCTGCTTGAACACGCCAGGGACTTCCTGACGGTTCGGAAGAAGAAGCGCGCAGATTTGACGCCAACGGCCTGGGCCGGAATTGTCAGGGAGGCGTCGAAGGCCGGCATACCGGTCGGGCAGGCCGTACAGGTTTCGGCTGAGCGAGGCTGGCAGTCGTTCAAAGCATCGTGGGATTGGAGATCGGAAAATGTCGCACGACAACCAAACACCGGAGCAGGCCGGGCGCCAAGCCTTAGCCTCGTTGACCAGGTCCGCTTGCATAACGCGCAAAAGGTTGAGCCCAACCGAGCAGCGCGACCGGGATTTGAGAAATCTCCCGAACTATGGGATCCCGGAACACCTCCGTCCGGAATCGACTGGGACGGAGAATTTTCCGCCATCGACGCTAATGGCAAAATTGTGGGAGCTCATGACTGAGCTGTACGGCCACAAGTGGACCAGCGTTCACGGGATGGGAGACGACTCGGGGAACTGGGCGAAGATCTTCACCGGCATCACAGGGGCTCAGTTGGCCTATGGGGTGAGGGCGTGGACCGATCAGGGCACGGACGCTTCCAAGTGGCCACCTGACGCGCCATCGCTGCGTGACATGTGCCTGTCTGGCGGAGGGTCGGTTGAAATCCCATCACCCGAGCGGGCGTGGAAGGAGGCGGTCGAGGCGAGCACTGATCCAAGCATCTGGAAATTCAGCCATCCGATCGTTGAAGAGGCTGGACGACTGACTGACTGGTACAGCATTCGCCACGGCATCCCGAAGGCCGAGACGGTAAACAATCGATTCAACAAGCGCTATGCGGACCTGTCGGCGAAGTTGCAGCGAGGCGAGCAACTGGTTGACCGGCAACTGCAGCTCACCCACCAGGGTATCGAGGATGAGCGCAAGCGGTCCGACGCGGCGAATGACTTGCTGATCAAGCAACGAATCCGCGACCAGGGTCTGGACGAGAAAAGCACCGAAGAAATCCGTGCGGAACTGCTGGCAAAGCTGGGGATTAAGCGATGAGCCGGCCACCCAGTAAGCCCAGGGCCAAGCAATTCCCTGGAAACATCCCCTGCAACGCCTGGCGCTGCAACGGGCAGAAGGACGGAAAGTATCACGCAGCGTTCGCCGCGACATGGTGGGACGCCTGCAAGCGGTGGCATGAAACAAACCCGGGCGATCTGAACGACCGCCCATTCTGACCAAACTGGAGTAACGACCGATGACGAACGAAACCGAAATGACCCGCCGCGCCCTGTACGGGTGCCTCGACCGAATCCGCCGAGCTGCAAAACATCGTGTGCTGACGGCTGAATTTGAAGAAAGACTCGAAGAACACCTGGAGGCTCTGCGCAAAGATGCCCGGGAAGGAGCTCTATGTCGCGCAGGAGGCGAGATCAGCAGTGAGGGCGTACGTGTGGTGCCGCAACGGACTGATCTCGCAATAGAGAGCCTTGTGCGAGGCCACGTAACAATTCTTAGCGAAGCCGCCGACCGCCAACGCGAAGCCCTCCAATGGAAGGAGTCCTACGAATCCCTCCTTGAGTCCACGAAACGCGCCCGGGCAATCATCGATCGGCAGCGCCAGGCGATTCGTGCGCTTGCCAATGAGCTGGCCGAGGCAACGAAGGCGGCGAAGAAGATCGGCCTTTTGCGCCGATTCTTCAGCCCGAGCAACGGAAATTGATCGGCCTGTTCATCGCCGGCTGGAGCCTGATCAGCCTATTCATTTTGGCCGCGCTGTGCGTGGCGAGCGTTAAGCCCCAGGAGGGTGTATGGAAAGCGTGAAGCGTTATGGAAGCATCACCGGCTTGTTTGCTGCTACACCGGAAATATTGAAGTTGTTCCCAGGCCTTACGGTGTATGTGAACGCCGCCGACTTCGACCGCGTGTCCGCCGAGAACCTGGCCCTACAGCAGCGCCTCACAGTGCAGGGTCAGCGGGTTGATGATCTAACCAAGGACTTCACTGCACTGCGGGACGTGGCGCGAGAGTGTGAACGGTTGGCTAGCAGCTACTCCCCATGCCTAGACAGCGTGGACGAAAACGGCGGTGACGATCACGAAGACCCGACCTGCGCAATATTCCATCGGCTCTACTACGCAATATTCGACGCTGACAGAGCCCTCAAACCAACCGCCGAGGCTGTAAGCCATGACCAATAAAACAATCACCCCGTTACGATGCCCTTTCTGCGGATGTGAACCAAAGGCTACCCGTACTTCCGGAGACGAACGCGACGGTTATGCCCTTCGTATTTCCTACGTATGCGCGGGGTGCGGGTGTTCCCGCGGGGCAGTTGGTGAATCTGGCAAAGGTTGGTATGCCGACAACAGCACCGTAGACCTGCGAGCTCTGGCCGCGTGGAACACCCGCGCCGCCCTGGCTGACCCTGTGCCGCCTGCTGATCAAGAAGAATGCGCTCATGACTTCAGGATGTTCATGAGTGAGTGCGCAAAATGTGGCGAGCCTTACACAACTGAACCTGTTCCGCCTGCTGGCGTGGATCTTGTCGAGTGTGATCGATGCCCGCGTAGCCATGGCTGTGTTGGTGTTTGCCTCAGGATTGAATCCAGATGAGTCGCGCAGGCGTACGCGCCGCGCCAAGGCCACTTCACGGGATCGCGATAAACGATGCTTCCTACATCACTCAGAAAAGATCCGGGAGCTGCCCAATCTATAGGCGCTGGCGTCATGTGTTGCGCCGAGTACTTGACCCGAATGAGCCAAGCTTTGGCCGGTCGAAAATCTGCGATGAGTGGCTGAGGTATTCGGCATTCGAGTCTTGGATGCGGCAGCAGCAGTGGGAAGGCCTGGAACTGGACAAAGACATTCTTGGCGATGGAAGCCGAATATATTCGCCGCAAACATGCGCTTTCGTTCCTCAGTACCTGAACCAAATCATCAACTGCATAAAGACGAAGACTGAAGGGTCTTGCTTGATCGGTACGCGGAAGAACAAACGCGGAATGTTCGAGGCTAAATGCAACATCGGCAATTCACAGTCAGTCGGGTTGGGCGCCCATGCAACCGAGCTTCTGGCGCATCGCGCATGGCAGGCGGAGAAAGTCCATCAGCTTGAAATTGCAGTCCATCGGTACGCTGGAGAGCCGTTCTTCAGAAGTGACGTTGCTGAAGCTCTCATGAATCGGGCGTGGATTTTGCGCCTACAAATCACACGCGGAGAAATTACCCATGCAATCTGATGAATTGGTTCTGGAAAACGCTCGGCTACAGGCTGAAGTGGAACGGTTGAAATCGCTTAGCGTTGAAAGCATCATGATTGAAGTTATTCCCGGTCGTGATGGCATGGGCGAAGAAGTCTATGCAAAGTCTGTTGCTGATGTGCAGAAGGTGTTCAGCAAGTTTGTAGACGCTAGCGAGACGCTGCAAGCCGAACTGACCAAGGCGCGGGAGTTGCTTGCCGATTTTGCACAATGGTACGACGAGCCAAGGCTTGCCCGACCGGCTGTGCAAATACAGCGAGACGTTAGAGTCTTCCTCTCCAACCAATCCGCGCCAGCCGGCAAGGGGCGAGGTGAGCCGGTGGCTTGCACTCACGGAATCCGCGCCCCACATGCGTGCGATGAGTGCGAAGCGCAAACCGTTGTTCCTGATTATTGGGAAGATCCTGACACCGGAACCTGTATCGATCAGTGGTCGAAGATCCAAGAATTGAACGGAACCGAGGCGTATACCGTCCCTCTGTATCGACACGCCGATCAGCCCGCGCCGGTAGCGGTGGTGATGCCTGCCAAGCGTGAAATGCGGCCGTTCCAGACAGTCGACCTTGGGAGTATCAACTATATCGCTGGATGGAATGCGTGCCGCGACGAAGTAGGCCGACTCAACCCAAACCAGCAGGAGACAACATCCTTCGACCAGAGCGCCGCACTCGAAGCGCTTGCTCGGCAGATCTACGATTCATGGGAAAGCCAGCCTGGGTTCCATCCATGGGTGAATGGCGGCAACAGCCTAAAGCAGGGCGAGGCTCGCCATATCGCGAGACAGATGTTCGAACTGGCCATGGCCAATCAAAGCAAAGAATGATTTGCGCAATTGCGTGATTCAAGTAAACTGACAAGGCGCCCACAAGACCAGGGCGCCTTTTCACCTTCTGGAGATCGACCGATGAGAGATAAGCCGAAGTGCCCGGTGTTCGGGTGCAACATTCCACGTGGAATTCCACATTCACATCCAGCCGGCGTTTCGTCGGTGATGCGTGATCCGGCTATGCCGCTGGATAAGGCTGAGCGATCCGAGCTTGAACGCCTGCGCCGACAACTGCGCGCGTCCGCTGTCGAGGCCGAGCGCCGCGCAATGGATCCGCCCCGCTATACCTTCGTGAAGATCGTTGGCCGAATCTGCCTGATGATCGCCATCGCCTTCGGCCTGTCGTCGGGCCTGGTGCTGATCGCCATGTCTGCGGGGTGGTTGTGATGAAGATGAGCAAGCGGAAAATAGAAAACCCGACTGTCATGCTTTATGCGCCGACGGTGAGCACTCTTCAGAAAGCCGTTGATGAGATCACCGCTCACAGCAATGTAATCAAATGCACTAGCTCCGGTGACGACCGGACTGGATATCACTGCCAACTCGTTCTCGATGCGCCGATTGAATTCGTGATGGGAACATGGGAGATGCCGCAATGATCATCACCTATTGCCTGATCGCCATGTTCTGCACTGGCCTCTTGTGCGGCCTTTCTTGGAAAGGTCTTGATCGTGTAGATGCGAAGGAGTGGGCGCAGTCATTTCTCTACGGTGCGCTCTGGCCGCTTGTTGCTATCGCGACGATCAAACTTTGGAAGGAGGGGAAGTTGTGAGCAAGCCAATACTCGAAGGTGATTACGTGCTGGCTACCAAATGGAATGATGGGGACCCCCAAGACCATTGGGCCGTCGGATTCTACAAATACAGAATTGCTCGCCCTGTTGCTTCTGATCGCCACATCGTCGTGGACAGTGAGGGCGTTCCCTTCCGCGCATCAGGCTTTCGCCGAGTAAAGAAAATAACGCCAGCTCGCGGCCAATGGCTTCTTGAGCGGTCGGCAGAAATAGAAATGTCTGGCCGAAGCGTTTGGGGCTGGCTACGGAAGCCCATGAACCCAAGAGCCGCCGACATCAACCCCGGGGAACAGAAGCCAAAGGAGCTGTGCCATGACTGACCGTCAAGAGTTGAAGCGGCTGGCGGAACGAGCCGAAAAGAATGGGCACCACATCTACATGGACGGTCGCGACAGCAGCAATTGGCTCTCGAATGCTCTGTACGTGAGCGCCGCGACACCCGAAGCCATTCTGGCCCTGATCGCCGAGAACGAAGGTCTTCACGCTCAACATTCCCGCGACAGTGGTGAGTTGAGAAAGCTATGTGCCGCAAGAGATTCAGCTCGACGGGAGCGCGATCAGTTCAAGGCTAATAGTGAGCGGCATAAAATGGATCTTGAGTGTGCGCAGATGAATCTCTCAATCGCCGTGGGCGTGAAGAATTCGCAGCAGTCCGAACTTCATGAGGCGCAAGCCGAGAATGAGGCGCTTCGCAAGGATGCCGAGCGGTATCGGTGGATACGAAAACCTGGCTGCAACATCCTCCCGCTGATCGATTGCATGGGGGAAGACCTGGATAAAGAGATCGACGCGGATATGGGTGCAGGGGGAGAGCACTCATGATCGACTACAAAAATCTGATGCTGCGATGCCAGCGCGGGAAGCCGAACGCACATGAGGCAAACAATCTTTTGGCCGAGTGCTATGCGGCCATCGGGAAGCTTCTCGCTGAAAACGCCGGACTCAAGACAGGATTCAAGGCCTACGAGGCGACGGTTCAGGAGCTGAAGGGTGAGATCGAGGCGTTGCGACCGAATGCGGCGCGATATCAGTGGCTTCGAGATCAGGCTTGGAATGACTCGGCCCTGGCAGTCGTTCTATACCCTCGTTCGGCGGCAAAGCTCGGCTCTGATTTTCCGAGCGGAGATAGACTTGATCGACTTATCGACGGAATGGGGCGAACCGATTGCGGTCATGGTCACGTGTACCCTCGGACGGATGGTGTAAAAGCCAGGTGCGGCGCCCCTGGATTGTGCCTTCTGTGCTCTGCTGACGAAAAAGCCAAGGATCTTCACCCATGAGCGCCAAAATCGTATGGAGCAACGACATGGCCACGCTCCAGCCACAGACGATTGGCCGACTGCCCAAGAAGCCGGTTATCTGGATCGGCGAAATCTGGTTCCAGGTCCAGGGCGGCGAGCGCGATATCCGTTCGTGGCGATCGAACAATCCCATCACGAAGGATCAGGCTCGCACGGTGCTATGCCAGTTGCTGGATTCTCTGATCGGAGAGCATGGAAAGGACTCGGCGGTCTCGTCGGGGTTCTGGTGTAAGTCGCGATGACAGATCTATTCGCGGTGCCAAACGTGGATTTACTGGATCAGATGGCCGTGATCGTGCTCGAGGGCGATCCGCGCGGCAAGGGAAGGCCAAAGTTCGCCGCCCGAGGAAGCTTTGTCCAGGTCTACACCGACAAGGAAACAGCGGCCTATGAACGCCTCATCCAAGAAGAAGTCCTGCGCCTGATCGGCGGCGAAGCGCTGGTGCTGGAAACCAAGAAGATCAAGCGACGCACGTTCATCGAGGCTTACGCTGACATGGGCGGGAAACCGATGTTCACCGGCCCGGTTCGGCTTGAAATGGAAATCGCTCACAAGATCAGGGACTCATGGCCGAAGCGGAAGAAGGAGGCCGCGCGTCTTGGCCTTGTTGCGCCAACCATCAAAGTGGACTGGGATAACAGCGCTAAGATCTGGTGCGACGCCTTCAATGGCTGCATGTGGAAAGATGATACCCAGGTGATCGAGGCCCACGTTGTAAAGAAGTTTTCCGACGATCCATATGTTCTAGCCCGGGTCATTCCACTTGATTTGATATCTGCGTGAAGATAGAGTCTGCGCCACAGGTAACGGGTTTGGTCGCCCGATTCCGGTCCTCACGGCGCCGGTACTCCAGGCCTGTAGGGTCCGCCGGATCTCATCGGTAACGGCGGACCCGATCCAGATTCTGGTCCGAAGCATTGACGGTTGATGCTCCCGGCTCATAACCGGGGGAAGAGGGTTCAAGCCCCTACGGACCAACCAGTTTCTGAAAGCCTGTCGGTTGCGCTGGGATCGGGTACAGCCGGGGATGGTCAGAATAGAGGACTCGGAGCCTCGATAAAAATTCCGAGGCCTACAACCAACGCCAAGCGACCCACGCACGGCAAAGACCATTCGGAGACTTCCTAACTCCGGATAGCCCGCACAAGCGGAACGTCTTCATCGGAGAGTGATCGGCACCTGGCTTCTTTACCAGCCTCAGCGGAAACCGTTAAGGCCCGATCATTCCCCGATGCAGATGAATACCTAGGCTGATAGGTCCCGAATTGAAGGGTGCACCGACGTAAAGCAAAATTCCGCCTTGGCGGGGATAGCGGGCTGTCGGACCCGCCTGGCGCGATTAGCGCCATAGTTTCATGCGACGCCGGAGATCAGCACCGGTCATCTACATCAAGCGCCGATAGCTAAGAGTTCGGAACAAGCCCAGGCATAAAACCCCTGGGCTTTTTAATTCCTCCGGTTTATGATCCTCCCGTCGGCGTTTTCAGCGAGCTAGCGGGGCAAGAACTCCAATCAACCCCCGGCATCAAGCCCGGTCCTAACAGATCGGGCTTTTTGTTGTCCAAAATTCGCCGTCCTGAAGAAAATAAAGGCCCATGGCCACAATCGGTTAATATTTGATCGGAAGCACTGGGAGCATGTGGGATGTTTTGCCCACGACACACAGCTACGGATCAAACAAATGGCCGAGCCTATGAGCACTGTTGTACCGCTGGCACTTGCTGGCGCAGGGGGTGGGGTGGCGATAGCCGTCGGAGTGGATGCCAGTGCGGTAGTGGCGGCGTTCGCGGGCGCGGTGATGTATTCGTTCTTCGCCCGGGGCGCAGGGATCCCCGAAAGGATTGGAGTCCTGCTTGCTACATGGGTCTTTGGCTATTACGCCGGGCTCGAAATGGTCAGACGTGAACTATGGGGCTTCAGCACCCCACCGCTGCCGTCCTTTGTGGCGGCTTTCTTTTGTGTAGTCGTGTTCAAAACCGTGCTTGCCGTGTTCGCGGAGGACGGCAAGAAGTGGATTCGGAAAAGACTCGGCATTACCAGCGAGGGGCAAAAGGATGACTGAATTCCTGATGCTGACCAAGTCGCTTATCTCAGCCGCGATATGCGTGCGGCTGTTCTGCTTCGATTGGCCGCGTGATTCGCGCTACAAGATCGGCGTAACGTCCGTGGCCTACTTCCTCATGCTGTGCAGCGGCGCCGTGGCGATTCTTCTCGCCATGGGCAATCAAGCCGCCGCGCAGATCTTCGACGCCGGCATTTACATCTGCGTCCTGGTCATCATGTTTGCCGCCCGTGGCAACCTGGCCAGGGTCATGAACGTGCGTAACGAAAAGTCCAGCGGGGTATGGAAATGAACAAGGAACGACTCATGCGGCAACTTAGCATCGACGAGGGCCGGCGCAACAAGCTGTACAAGGACACGGCCAATCCTCCAAAGTGGACCATCGGCGTCGGTCGCAACATCGAGGACCGCGGGCTTCGCGAAGATGAGATCGATCTGCTGCTGGGCAACGACATCAAGGAGGCCGAAGCCACAGCCAGGGCGCTGGTGCGCAACTTCGATCAGCTCGACGACGTTCGCCAGGAGGTGGTGGTCAACATGGCCTTCAACATGGGAATGCCTCGGCTGTCAGGCTTTAAACGGTTCATCGCCGCCCTATGGGAGCGAAACTATCCGCTCGCCGGCGCCGAAATGCAGGACTCGGCGTGGTATCACCAAGTGGGCCAGCGCGGGGTTCGCCTCGTCTACGCGATGAAGCACGGGGCGTTCAAATGAGCAGCTTCACGCGGTTCTCCGCCGAAATGTCCGTTCGATATGACCATGAGGCCAGCCAGAAGCTTGGCGCTGACCATTGGCGCGTGATGGATGAGTTCAGGTATTACATTGGCGAGGATGCAGCCGGTGGATGGGTTGCGGTGCCTTCTGGATACCTCACGGACGGCGCCAGCGTGCCACGCCTATTCTGGAACATCATCCCGCCATGGGGCGCATACGGGCAGGCGGCAGTTGTGCATGACATCGTCTGCGAATATCTGTCCGTCACCCGCGACGGCGCTCCAGTCCCAGTCACACGCGAGCGCTGCGACAAGATCCTGCTCGAAGCCATGACCGTTATTGGCGTACCATGGATCACCCGCACCGCGATCTATGGCGCGGTCTGTGCGTATCGCCTCCTGTCCGGCGTACACACCCCATCCACAACACCGCTCAAGCGATCGATCGAAGCCCAATGGAGGCAGTAATGCGCAAACAGATCAAGGTCAACAAGAACAACCCGGGCAGCAAGGGGCTCTACGTGGCCAACAAGGCAGCAGACAAGAAGCCAGCGGCGAAGAAGGTGAAGAAATGATCGATCAAGAGAAATACCTATTGGCAATGCAGTTGGCCGATACGGCGGACAGAGTAGCCATGAATCTTCCAGGTTTAAGCCAGCGAATGGCAGAGATTGCCCTTGAGCTGCTTGGCGAAAAGTCAGTCGGTGCCAAAGAGCCAGAAACCTTTATTACTCGTCTGGCCGCAGAGCGTGACCGCACCGTAAGCGATCTCGGCAAGCTCACAGCATTCCTTGCAAGTGATGGAGCCAGCAAGCTGACACATGAGGCAGCATCCGATCTGCGCTTGCAGGAAGGCATCATGACCGAGCTAGCATTCATCCTTTCCAAGCGTTACGACGACTTGACGCTGGAGGCCTGATAATGCTCGCCATCGCCATTCACTTCCTCGGGTTCTACGTCGTCAGCGCCCTGATGCCGTCCTGGGCGGCTGAAGTGGATGGCGAGCTGGCTTCCACGTGGTACACGCTGTTCGTCATCGTCGATCTGATCGCCATGAGCGTTACCCGAAGCCGATGTGCCCTGGCTGCCCTGGCCCTGTCCTGTGCGTGGTCGGCCTGCCTGGCGCTTGAGACCTACCTGCTGCAAGACTTCCTCCAGTCCTACGACTATGCTGCGCAATATCTGCTCGACGGCCTGCTGTCGGTCCTGTTCGCTGTCTCGGCCATCGCCTGGATGCGAAACAGAAAGCTCAGGCTCACATGACCGGTGCGCATACCACACAGGCCCGTCGATTGAACGGGCTTTTTTATGTCCGAAAGTAAATCCGGTATGCTCGCGGCAAGACAAACACTTGAGAATTCATATATGGCAGGTGGAAGACCGACCAAGTTCAAGCCCGAGATGGCTGACCAGGCGAGAAAGCTTTGCGCCCTGGGGGCAACCGATGCCGAAATGGCCGACTTCTTTGGGGTTTCAATAGCGACCATCAACCTCTGGAAGGCCGTACACGTAGAGTTTTCAGAGTCCCTAACCGATGGCAAGGCTGTTGCCGATAAGCGCGTGGTGAGCGCCCTGTACAACAAGGCGGTGGGTTATTCATGCGAGGAGACAGATATTCGGGTCATCGACGGGAAAGTTGTGGTGACGAAGTTCGTCAAGCAGTACCCGCCCGATACCACTGCGGGCATCTACTGGACGAAGAACCGATTGTGGAAAGACTGGAAGGACAAGCGCGAGACCGAAATCTCCGGCCAAATCAACTACACAGACCTGACCGATGACGAACTTGAACGCTCTATCGCCGCAAAAGAAGCCGCCATCAAGGGAAGCCAGGATTGAATATCTGCGCTTGCTGGAGGAGAAGGAGCGGCGCCTGTCGCTGCGTAAGTCCGTGGGCACGGTAGTCGGCCTGGTTCACCCGGTGCATGGCCACACGCATTCAGTGGTGCGGCGCCACGGGGAATGGCGGACCGTTGACGAAGAGCCAGACGTCTATCTGCCGGCCAAACTGGAAGTGGTGCTGAAGTCGAAGAAGCGCTTCATCATCGTCATCGGTGGGCGCGGCTCGGGTAAGTCGGTGGGCATCGCCGACATCTGCCTGATCGACGCCAAGGACGCCGGCATCAAGACCTACTGCCTTCGCGAATATCAGTCCAGCATCAAGAACTCGATCTTCTCCCTGTTGCGTGAGGAGATAGGGCGCCTGGGCTTTGACGGGTTCACTCAGCAATCCTCAAGCATCAAGTTCGGGGCCGCTGACGCATTCCAGTTCGCCGGCCTGTCGCGCAACGTGGACAGCATCAAGTCGGCGCACGGGTTCAGCCGGTACGAGGTGGAAGAGGCTCAGTTCATCAGCGACGATTCCCTCAATGCACTGACGCCCACCGCACGGAAGAAGCCGAAGAAGGGAATGCCGACCACGCTCGAGGAGGTCACAGAGAGCGATAACGTCTCGATGGTGTTCATCGCCAACCCGTCGAGCAGCGAAGCCCCCTTCAGCAAGCGATTCATCAACCCATTCAAAGAGCACCTCGATCGCGACGGCATCTATGAGGATGACCTGCACCTGATCGTGGTCATGAACTATACGGACAACCCCTGGTTTCATGAGTCAGGCCTTGAGGAGGAGCGGCAGTGGGATTTCAAGAACCGCTCTCGCTCGCTCTATGACCACATCTGGCTCGGCCACTTCAATGACTCCGTAGAAAACGCTCTGATCATGTCGGAGTGGTTCGACGCCTGCATTGACGCCCACAAGAAGCTGGGCTTTGCGGCTGCAGGCGCACGAATCGCGGCGCATGACCCGTCGGATACCGGGCCAGACAGCAAAGGGTTCGCCGCCAGGCACGGGTCCGTCGTTCTCTCGGTCAAGGAAATGGAAGACGGGACCGTCAACGAGGGCGGTCACTGGGCTGCCGGCGAGGCGATCCAGTTCCAGGCAGACGCGTTCGCATGGGACGGTGACGGGATGGGCATCGCGCTTACTGAGCAGGTCGGCCACGACTTCGACGGCAAGCACGCCCAGTTGAGCGTGTTCCGTGGATCTGAGTCACCCGACTTCCCCGACGCGGTCTACGCCCCGTCCATGGTTTCGCCAGTGGCGCACCAGAAGACCAACAAGGACACCTTCCGCAACAAGCGGGCCCAGTACTACTTCGAGCTGCGCGACCGCTGCTATCGCACCTACAGGGCCGTAGTGCACGGCGAATACCACGATCCGGACAAGATGATAAGCTTTGACTCGTCCATCGAACTGCTGTCCAAGCTGCGCGCCGAGCTCTGCCGGATGCCGATCAAGCCAAACGGAAACGGCCTGTTCGAGCTGTACACCAAGCAGGAAATGAAGTCCAAGTTCAAAATGGCAAGCCCGAACCTGGCTGACTCCGTGATGATGCTGATGCGGTATGTACCACCGGCCAAACAGAAGGTTGTGATCCCGAGGCCCATGAAGCCCATGGGCCGCAGGTGATGTGGTTATTCCAAGCCAAGCGCGCGCCCAGGCGCCATTTTCATCTTGTTGATGCGATAGCGAGTGGTGGCATAGTTCGATCCTGTACGGCGGCACCAATCCTTGAGGCACATCGTCTCGCTACCGATGGTTACGAATTGAGTATTCCTGCGGTTAACCACTTGCTCTTTTCGAGTAGCCCATCGGCAATTTTCTTTGGAGTAGCCGAGATTGTTGTTGGTGCGGTCAAGTGTGAGTCCTTCTGGCGGGAATCCCATATCGGCAAAGAAGTTGTCGAAAGACTCAAGCCATCGCTCGCAAACTGTTATGCCTCGAGACACATAGTCCTTGGCCTGTTTTCCATTGGGGTCGGAGCATCGCTCTTTCATCTTCTGCCAGCACCTGTATATGGGCGTTCTGGACATGCCATGAACAAAGCGCTGCTCGTCCTTGATGCAGCCGCAAGACTGTACTCGACCTTCCTTGAGGTGATCTCCGCGCACTGTAGTAGACTTTCCGCATTCACAAGTGCAGTCCCAATAAGCCCGGGCGTGCTCAGGAGATCGGCGGATCACCTTGAGGCGCCCATGAATCTCTCCGGTCCTATCAATTTTTCTGAGGGCCATAATGTTCTCTCTGTGGGGGTTTTATGTTGAAGATAAAGCAGCTAAAGGACCTTCACGAGAAGGCCTACTGCTACAACCAGGAAACAAGGATGCGAGCGGCTGACGATAGCCTGTTTTACCATTTAACCCAATGGGATGACAGCACACTGGGAGAATCATCCCTCCAGTATCGCGGCCAGTTCGATGTTCTGCGCAAAGCCGGCCGGCAGATCATGGCGGACCTTCGGGCAAACCCAATTCAGGTCAACTTTGTTCCCAAGAGTGAGTCTCGCGAAGACGGCGCCGACATTCTTGACGGGCTGTACCTGACTGACGACCGAGCCAACACAACCCTTGAGTCCTATGACAACGCCACCGGTGAGGCTGTCGTGTGCGGCGTGGGTGCCTGGGAGCTGTACACCTCCTACGCCAGCAACCGGGCAGGCATCGATCACCAAATCATCTGCCGGCGCCCGATCTACGAAGCCAACAACAACTGCTTTTGGGACCCGAACGCCAAGCGCCTGGACAAGTCTGACGCCAAATACGTGTCGATCCTTGAGGCGTATTCGCCGGATGGTTATGACCAGCTTGTCGATGAGCTGTGCGGCGAGGAATGCGACGAGGACGACGAGGATGATTGCGAGCGGCAGAACCGCCCGTCCTCGTTCTCAATGCCCGAGCAGTCCTACACATTCCCCTGGATGGGTAGCGGTAACGACCTGATCTACGTAGTGAGCTTCTACCACCGCCGCAAGGTCAAGGATAAGGTCATCACCTTCACCGACCCCCTGGGCCAGCCGCTGGTGCTGCGCGAGTCAGACCTTGAGGAGGTCATGGACGAGCTGATCGACGAAGGCTACGTCATCGCCAGCGAGCGCGAGATTGAACGGTGGGAAGTGCGCAAGTACATCGCATCGGGCGAAAAGATCCTCAACGGGAAGGTCGGCAAGAACGGCGAGCGTGAAGGTGAAGTGATTGCCGGCGAACATCTTCCGGTGGTGCCGACCTATGGCGAGCGCGCGTTTGTCGAAGGTGAGGAGCACTACGAGGGGATCACCCGACTGGCGAAGGACCCGCAACGCCTGCGGAACTTCCAACTGTCCTACCTGGCCGACATCGTGAGTCGGAGCCCGCGGCCCAAGCCAATCTTCAATCCCGAGCAGATCCAGGGATTCGAGTTCATGTATGAGGAGAATGGCGCCGACAGCAACTATCCATACCTCCTGCAAAACAGGCTCGACGCTCAAGGGCAGCCGCTCCCGATTGGCCCTATCGCCGTCATGCCAGAGCAAACCATTCCTCAGGCGCTCATGGCCTCGATCGAACTGTCCCGCCAGGCAGTGGAAGACGTGGCCAACCCGGGCCTGCCGCAAGACATCGCCGACCCTGACCTGTCCGGGAAGGCTGTCAACGCACTGACAAACCGCCTTGACCAGCAATCGATCGTCTATCAGCAGAACCTCAAGCACGCCAAGCGCCGGGACGCAGAGATCTATGCATCCATGGCCGTCGAGGTCTACGACGCGCCTCGCGAAGTCACGCTGACGTCGCAGGACGGTACGACCAAGAAGGTCAAGATCATGGAAATGGTCCAGGACCGCGAGACCGGCAACCTGGTGGCGCTCAATGACCTGACCAACACCGAATATGACGTGTACGCGGACATCGGCCCGAGCTACGCCAGCAAGAAGGAACAGACGATCGAGCAGTTGACCACCATGGCCAACTCCATGGCGCCAATCGATCCGAACATGGCCAAGATGCTGATGCTCCAGACGATGACCCTGATCAACGGCGTAGACATGGACCCGGTTCGCAAGTACGCCCGCAAGCAACTGATCCTGTCAGGCATCTTCGAGCCTGAAACTGAGGAAGAGGAAGCCATGCTGCAAGAGGCCCAGCAGCAACAGGCGCCACCTGACGCAAACATGGTCCTGGCCCAGGCCGAAATGGAGAAGGCCAAGGCTGCGCAGATGAACGCCCAGCGCGAGGCGATGAAGGATCAGGCCAGCGCACAGAACAACGCGGCCAAAACTCAGATTGACGCATTCCGGGCGCAGACTGATCGGGCGGCGGTGCAGGTCGATGCCGAGAAGGCCGGTGCCGACATCCAGTTCAAGCAGGCGCAGACCGCAGGCAAGATGATGGAAAACGTGCAGCGGATGGTCAGCCCGTATCGCGCCCAGGTATCACCGAGACAGTGATAGACTCCACGCGTGGCTAGGGTAGCTCCCGAACGGCTGAACCTCACAGCCTGCCACGCACCCCATGAGGATCGACTAGAGGTGGTTGATATGCGAGCAAAGAGAATAATTCTGATGGCATCCGCGCTGCTGGCGCTCCCCGTGGGGCTTTACTGGGTCTCAGGGGCTCCCAATGCAGTTGGATGCCTGGTTGGGTATGTTGTAGGAGCGTTGGCGTGCATGGCTGGTCATAAGCTGGCGAGCTGGTGGTCAGCATGAATCTTTCTGATGTTGCCTGGGCTCTCGATGCCCTAAAGCTTTGGTACATGGAAGAAGATGGTCTTACGTCAAAGAAAGCCAAAGACTTCTACCGACATAGAGCCATGGCCAACAAGGCGAGCGGGCTTGTTTGGCATGATCGGATTTTAAACATTGATTCCTATCAAGCTCGGCAGAATAGAAAACTCGTCCATATTCAGAAATAGCCGGACTGGCCGGCAAGCATAAGGCTGCACCATGGAGCGGCTTGATGCCTTTGGGCAGACCACCATGGAAGAGACCCGCTTCGGCGGGTTTTCTTTTGCTCAAAATCCAGTAAATGCGCAATTTTTGACCACGCCGCAAAGGGTGTTATGCTTTTGCCCACTGAGGTGAACAGGTTAAACGCGATCCTTACCGGCGGGATTTGCCGGGCCATCGTTACCAAGCGAGTAAAAAATGAGCCAAACCCTGGAAGAATTACGGGCAGAAAACGCAGCAGCAGCGACAGCAGCAGCCGAGGTTCCGCAAGCCGGAGCGACTGAAGTCGATGATGTGGCGGCACAAGGCCAAGAACCCGGCGACGATCATGCGGATGATCAAGACGGCGACAACAGCCCAGCAGCAGAACCCGAAGCATGGATGAAGGGCGACGACCAGGAGTCGCAAGGTGCAGAGAAGAAGTTCACCGACCGGGACGTTGGGGCGGCTAAGGCCGGCCTGCGCGCCAAGTTGGAGAAACAGCACCAATCGGAGCTGGATCAACTGAAACAGCAACTGGAAGAGCTGCGCAGCAAGACCGTAGCACCGCAAGTCACGGCACGCCCGAAGCGTGAGGACTTCTACGACCATGACGACCCTGACGACGCTTACACCGAGGCCGTCACCGAATGGAAGTTGAATGAGCGACTCGCCAATCAGCACGCCGAGACACAGAACTACGATCAGCAGCGCAAGCAACTGGAAGCCCAACAGCGGATCAGCGCCAACGTAGATCAGCACTATGAGCGGGCCGCGCGCCTGGCAGCAGCAAGCGGGATCAGTCCCGAGCTGTACCAGTCCGCTGATCTGCGCGTTCGAAGCGCCGTTGAGGGTGTATTCCCTGGCGGCGGCGGCGAGGT
>Ga0247821_10000147_pt1 | contig 40783 bp, 38 predicted proteins | sample 13C_Glycerol_Day_FD_192481 | JGI IMG/M metagenome (GOLD analysis project Ga0247821, IMG submission 192481) | Soil microbial communities from agricultural site in Penn Yan, New York, United States - 13C_Glycerol_Day14 | ecosystem: Environmental > Terrestrial > Soil > Agricultural land | place... | reverse complement strand
GCTGGAGACCAGGTACTGCTTATTTTCGCCCAGCAGGATGCCACAGGCTTTTTCCAGGAAGACCCGGAACTGTTCGAAATCCAAATTACCCGTAGACAATGATGCCGCCTCTTAAATCGTGTGAACCACCAGGGGCCATGCCCCTGGCCGTTAATGCGTAGCCTTGATGCGGTCGACGACGCGCTGGGCGAGGTCGTCCGGCTTGAACTTGGCGAGAAAATCATCCGCCCCGACCTTCTTGACCATCGCCTGGTTGAACACCCCGGACAGCGAAGTATGCAGGATGATGTGCAGCTTTTGCATGCGCGGGTCGCTGCGGATCTCGGCGGTCAGGGTGTAGCCATCCATCTCCGGCATCTCGATGTCGGAGATCATCATCAGGAACTCCTCCTCCGGCCGCTTGCCCTCATCCACCAGCTTGCGCAGGTAGTCCAGCGCCTGGCGACCATCGTTGAGCGCCACCACCTCGACCCCGACGGTCTGCAGGCAACGGCTGACCTGCTTGCGAGCCACCGACGAGTCATCGACCGTCAGCACCCGCAACAGCACCGCCTTGTCCTGCACCTCGGCATCGACCACGCCTTCGGAGATCGATTCGGAGGTCGGCGCCACTTCGGCGAGGATCTTCTCCACGTCGATGATCTCGACCATCTTGCCGTCAACCCGGGTCACCGCGGTCAGGTAGTGATCGCGCCCGGTGCCCTTGGGTGGCGGATGGATCTCCTCCCAGTTCATGTTGACGATGCGTTCCACCGAGTGCACCAGAAAGCCCTGGGTCTTGGTGTTGTACTCCGTGATGATCACGAAGCTGTTGCTGGTCTCTTCGCGCAGACCGGGCATGCCGGTCGCCATCGCCAGATCCAGGATCGGGATGGTTGCCCCTCGAATATTCGCGACACCGCGCACAACCGGGTTGGACCTGGGCATCACGGTCAGGGATGGGCACTGCAGCACCTCCCGCACCTTGAACACGTTGATCCCGTACAACTGATCGCCATTGAGGCGAAACAGCAGCAGCTCCAGGCGGTTCTGCCCCACCAGTTGCGTGCGCTGGTTCACCGAATCCATTACACCCGCCATGCCAGACTCCTTCACCAAACGCTTCGAGCCACGTACCCAGTCGGCACGCGCTTTGCTTTTTTTAATCGCATGAACATGAAAACGACATTTTTCCGACGCCTGACCCGCCAACTGCCCGGCTTCCTTGTTGCGCTGGGCCTGCTGGTTCCTGGCGTTCGAACCCTGGCTGACGCGTTCACCTTGCCTGAACAGCTTATCGGTGTCACCCAGGGGTTTCTTGAATTCACCGTTGAAGATTATCTGGCCAGCAGCCAGACCGAAGGGCGCTACGAAATCCAGGTCAACACCCTCGATCCGCGCCTGCGCATGCCGCTTTGCGACCGGCAGCTGGATGCCAGCCTGGAAAGCCCGGCACAGCCGCTGGGGCGCGTCACCGTGCGGGTTCGCTGCGAAGGCGCCGCCCCCTGGACAGTGTTCGTGCCGGCCCAGGTCCGCCTGTTTCGCAATGTGGTGACCGTGGCCCGCCCGCTCAAGCGCGAGAGCATCGTCGGCGAGCAGGATGTCATCCTGCGCGAGCGTGACGTCGGCACGCTGAACCAGGGTTTCCTGTCCAGCCTGGACCAGGCCATCGGCTTCAAGGTTATCCGACCGACGGTCATGGACCAGGTACTGACACCCCTGCACCTGGAACAGGCCGACGTCATCCGCAAGGGCGATCAGGTGGTCATCACCGCCCGCAGCGGCAGCCTCAGCGTGCGCATGCCGGGTGAAGCCCTGAGCAAGGGCGGACAGAGCGAACAGATAAGGGTGCGCAACCTCAATTCGAAACGCGTGGTCAAGGCCAGGGTCACCGGGCCGGGACAGGTGGAAGTGGCCATGTAGACAGTAGACCTGCGATCAACCCTGGCGATCAGCAAGCGCTTTTCCTAAACTGTGTCCGATCGGGAGCCCAGCGCTTGAGCCTGCCGCGCAGATTGCCGTGCAATTGCGCCTAAAGTTTCTTTCGGGTTGGCCGAAAACAAGGCAAGCGTCCAAATACCCAGAGGTTTTTTGATCATGGTCATCGACTTCAGTCGTTTGAATAACTCCCCGTCGGTTGCCGGCGGCGTGCGCACTGGCAACAGCCAGGAAAGCACCGCCAGCAATGCCGCGGCCAAGACCGACAGTGTCGTTCAAGGCAGCGCCAGCGGCGAAACCGTACACCTCAGCCAAGAGGCCCAGCAGTTGCAACAGGTCACTGACAAGCTGCGCGAGCAGCCGGTTGTCAACAGCGCCCGGGTGGCGGAGTTGAAACAGGCCATCGCCAACGGCAGCTACCAGGTCGACAGCAACCGCGTCGCCAGCAAACTGCTAGATTTCGAAGCCCAGCGCTAGCCCCAGGCGCGCTGACTTCAGGACGCCGGAAACCAAGAGCCAGCCATGCACGACATTACCCTGCTGCAACTGATCGAAGACGATTTTGCGCCAGCGCAACAACTGCTCGAATTGCTGCAGACCGAGTCGATTGCCCTGCACGGCCGCGACATGCCGCTGCTGGAAGACATCCTCGCGCGCAAGCAGTCGCTGGTGATTCTTCTCGATCAGCAAGGTCGGCGGCGCAGCGAACTGCTCGCCAGCCTCGGCCTGAGCCAGGACCGTGACGGTGTCGTACAACTGGCCAGCCACTCGCAGGCAGGCGAGCGGCTTCTGCAACAACTGGATGCCCTGGGCAAACTGCTCGCCGAATGCCAGGCGCTCAATGCCCGCAACGGCCAGCTGATCCAGATCCAGCAAGGCGCCACGGCCAACCAGCTGAGAATCCTCATGGGTGGCGAATCACCGTCGCTGTACGACAGCCGCGGCTCGACCTCCCCCCTTGCCAAGCCACGGGCGCTTAGTCAGGCTTGATTCCCTGTATCAAGGCACGGAACATACTGGCAAAATGCCGTTAATTGCGTGTGTCGTTTTTGCCTGGAGATTGACTACCCGTGTTGAATGAAGCAGAAGCTCCGCAGCCTCCGAAGGTGCTGACCACCCCTTTGGAAATTGCCGCCAACTTGCGGTCGCTGCAAGAGAGCCATGACCCGCTGATCATCACCTTCCACGAACGCAGCCAGCGCTTCCAGAGCTATGTGGTCGATGTCGACCGCGAAGGCAATCGCCTGTCGCTGGACGAGATGGTGCCCCGCGACGGCGAGCGTTTTCTCGAGAATGGCGAGCCGTTCCGGGTCGAGGGCTTTCATGACGGCGTGCGCATTGCCTGGGAATGCAACACCCCGCAGACCATCAGCGAAGTCGACGGCCACCGCTGCTACCGTGGCGCGTTGCCGACCGAGGTGGCCTATCACCAGCGGCGCAATGCCTTCCGCGCGGCGCTGAAGCTGTCGCAACTGGTCGATATCAAGCTCGATGGCGACAAGCTCAAGGGCAAGGGCGAGCTGCGTGGCAAACTGCTGGATATCTCCGCCACCGGCTGCAAGCTGCGCTTTGAAGGGAATGTCGAGGAACGCCTGCAACTGGGCCAGGTATACGAGAAGTTCGCCACCGGTACGCCACTGGGCCTGACCCAGGTCGAAGTGGAACTGCGCCACCTGCATTTCGAAGAGCGCTACAACACCACCTTCGCCGGCGTGCGTTTCCACAACATCAGCGGGCAGATGCAGCGCAAGGTCGAGACCTTCGTGTACCAGCTGCAACGTGAAGCGCGGCGATTCGATAAAGACGATTACTAAGCCGGACCCTATCGCGGGGCAAGCCCGCTCCCACCCTCTTCCGTGGGAGCGGGCTTGCCCCGCGAACAGCCGTCACACCGGTGCCGGCTTCTCCCCCGCATCACCCTCTTCTTCCACCTGTTCGTCTTCCGCCTCGGTATCCTCGGCGGCCACCGGCGTCTGCATCTGCTCCTGCACGACCTGCTCATCGACCCGTGGGTCCAGTGCTGCCGACAGCGGCGAACCGGCCGCCGGCATGGCCACGTGGTTGAGCGGTGCATCGTCGACCTGATGCAGGCCGGTCACTGCTTTCGGACGAATCCGCCACACCAGCACCAGGGCGAAGAATACGCAGAAGGCGTAGAGCATCTGGGTGCCCAGGACCTTCATCAGCACCCCCGCCACCAGCGGCCCGATACTGGCGCCGACGCCGTAGGTCACCAGCAGCATGGCGGTGAGTGACACCCGCCGCTCGCTCTCGACATGGTCGTTGGAAAAAGCCACCGCCAGCGGATACAGGCAGAACTGCAGCAGCGACACGGCGAACCCGGCGGCGAACAGCACCACCAGCGGCACCACCGGCATGATCGCCAGGGGCAAGGCGACAATCGCCAGGCCGATGGCCACGCTACGGATCAGCACCGCGCGGTCGTAGCGGTCCGACAACCAGCCCAGCGGCCACTGCACCAGCAGGCCGGCGAAGATGCAGCAGCCCATGAACAGACCGACCTGCTCGGTGCTCAGCCCCTGCTTGGACGCATACAAGGGGGCCAGGCCATAGAAGGAACCGACGATCAGCCCCGAGCCCAGCACGGTACTGAGCGACTGCGGCACCCGTTTGATGAAGAAGCGCGGGTCCAGCGGCGCCGGACGCAACGCCGCGGGGTGAATGCGCCGGGTCAGCGCCACCGGTACCAGGCACAGGGTGAAGCACATGGCGACCAGCATCAGCAGTTCCGGCCCGAGTTGCGGATGGGCGACCAGGATCAGCTGGCCGAGCACCAGGCCCAGGTAGGACGCGATCATGTAGCCGCTGAACACGGCGCCCCGCTGCTTGGCATCGGCCTGCTCGTTGAGCCAGCTCTCGATGACCATGTACTGGCACATCATCCCCAGGCCGACGATCACCCGCAGGACCAGCCAGGCCGGCAACCAGCTGACCATCCCGTGCCCGAGCACCGCCGCGCCGACGATCCCGGCACAGGCGGCATAGGCACGGATGTGCCCGACCCGGGCGATCAGCCGGTGGCCGATCTTGCCGCCCAGGGCCAGGCCGAAATAGTTGGCCGCCATCAGCGCACCGACCCAAAGGCTGTCGACATGATCGGCAGCCAGGCGCAGGGCCAGGTAGGTACTCAACAAGCCGGAGCCGATCAACATCATCAGCGCAGCGAAATACAGCGCGCGAAACGACTTCCAGATCTGTCGCATCAGCGTCCCGAACGGCTCCTTGAGCAGGTGGAAAAACTGCTTGAAAGCATAAGTGAAATTAGCGGCGCTGCAGACCTGGGGCGTAAAAAAAGCCTAGGCCTGCGCTGCCAGCACGCGACGCTCCCACGGGGTGATTTCATCGAAGAAGCTGCTCAGCTCCAGGGTCTTGGTGGCGATGTAGCCCTCGATGAATTCCTTGCCGAACAACTCCCGTGCAAGCTCGCTGCGTTTCAGACGTTCGAGCGCGGCATGCAAGGTACATGGCAGGCTCAAATGATCCGGCACCTCGAACTCACCCTGGATCGCCGGCGTCGGTTGCAGTTGCTGCTCGATGCCGTACAGGCCTGCGGCAAGGCTGGCGGCAATGGCCAGGTAAGGGTTGGTGTCGGCACCTGGCAGACGGTTTTCCACCCGCCGCGCCACCGCAGCGCTTGCCGGAATGCGCAGGCCGGCGGCGCGGTTGTCTTCCGACCAGCAGGCGTTGTTGGGCGAGGCGTAGGGATGGCACAGGCGCTGGTAGGAGTTGACGTTGGGGGCGAACAGCGCAGTGAAGTCGGCCATGCACGCCTGCAGGCCACCGATGAAATGGTGGAAGGTAGCGGTCGGCTTGCCGCCGGCATCGCTGAACACATTACGCCCGCTGTCGATCTTCACCAGGCTCTGATGGATGTGCATGGAACTGCCCGGCGTATGCGCCAGCGGCTTGGCCATGCACACCACGGTCAGGCCGTGCTTGAGAGCGACTTCCTTGAGCAGGTGCTTGAACAGCAGCGTCTGGTCGGCCAGCAGCAGCGGGTCGCCATGCAGCAGGTTGATCTCGAACTGGCTGACACCCATTTCGTGCATGAAGGTATCGCGGGGCAGGCCCAGGGCCGCCATGCAGCGATACACCTCGTTGAAGAAAGGACGCAGGCCGTTGTTGGAACTGACGCTGAACGCCGAATACCCTTCTTCGCGGCGACCGTCCTTGCCCAGCGGCGGCAGGAACGGCTGGTTCGGGTCGCTGTTGGGAGCGAAGACGAAGAACTCCAGCTCAGTGGCCACCACCGGTGCCAGGCCACGGGCGGCATAACGGGCGATCACCGCCTTGAGCAGGCCGCGGGTGGACAGGCCTGAACTGTCACCATTCAATTCGACCGCATCACAAATCGCCAGGGCGCGAGGCTCGTCGCTCCAGGGCAGGCGGTGGATCTGCTGGGCATCGGCCACCAGGGCCAGGTCGCCGTCATCGCTGCCATAGAAACGGGCAGGCGGATAACCGCCCATGATGCATTGCAGCAGTACGCCACGGGCCATCTGCAGCCGCCGGCCTTCGAGAAAACCCGCAGCGGTCATGACCTTGCCGCGCGGTATGCCGTTGAGGTCGGGGGTGACGCACTCGACCTCATCGATGCCATTCAATCGTTCGGCGAGAGAACACTGGCCACTGGTCGTCATGACGCTATCCTTGTTGTTTTCGCATGCCGTGTACGGCGACAGCTACAACATAGGCACCGGGCGTTCGGAATTTCAAGCACCTGAACCGGGGTTTGATCGTTATTTTCGACAACGTCAGCCCGGCAAGGTCAGGCCATTGGCCGGCAACGGCAACGCGGTCTTGTAGCGCACCTGCTTCAAGGCAAAGCTGGAGCGGATGTTGGCCACCCCGGGCAAGCGGGTCAGGTAATCGAGAAAGCGCTCCAACGCCTGGATGCTCGGCAGCAATACCCGCAGCAGGTAGTCCGGATCGCCGGTCATCAAGTAGCACTCCATGACCTCCGGGCGCTCGGCGATCTCTTCCTCGAAACGGTGCAGGGACTGCTCCACCTGCTTCTCGAGACTGACATGAATGAACACATTGACGTCCAGCCCCAACACCTCCGGCGCCAGCAAGGTCACCTGCTGGCGAATCACGCCCAGTTCCTCCATGGCCTTGACCCGGTTGAAGCACGGGGTGGGCGACAGGTTGACCGAGCGTGCCAGCTCGGCATTGGTGATCCGGGCATTTTCCTGAAGGCTGTTGAGAATGCCGATATCGGTGCGATCCAGTTTGCGCATGAGAGAATTTCACCTGTTTTTTGTCTTTATAAGGAATGTTTATCCGCAAGCCCGCGCAAAGGCAACGAACTTGAGAAAAATATTCTTCAGGCGCCGGAATATCATGTAGGACAAGACTGACTCCCTGGTCACAAGCCGGGGCTTCAGTAGCGACCGCTTCAAAGCTCAACAAAAACACAAGACAGAGCGAGCGTAAAAAAGCATGAACGAGTACGCCCCCCTGCGTCTGCATGTGCCCGAGCCTACCGGCCGGCCAGGCTGCCAGACTGATTTTTCCTACCTGCGTCTGAACGATGCCGGTCAGGTCCGTAAACCTCCCGTCGATGTAGAAGCCGCTGATACCGCCGATATCTCCTATAGCCTGATCCGGGTGCTGGACGATAAAGGCAATGCCCTGGGCCCGTGGGCCGAGGACATCAGCCCCGAGATCCTGCGCGAAGGCATGCGCACCATGCTCAAGACCCGGCTGTTCGACAGCCGCATGGTGGTCGCCCAGCGGCAGAAGAAGATGTCCTTCTATATGCAGAGCCTGGGCGAGGAAGCCATCGGCGCCGGTCAGGCCATGGCCCTGAATCGCACCGACATGTGCTTCCCCACCTACCGCCAGCAAAGCATCCTCATGGCCCGCAATGTGTCGCTGGTGGAGATGATCTGCCAGCTGCTGTCCAACGAGCGCGATCCGCTCAAGGGCCGTCAGTTGCCGATCATGTACTCGGTGCGCGAAGCCGGCTTCTTCACCATCAGCGGCAACCTGGCGACCCAGTTCGTCCAGGCCGTCGGCTGGGCCATGGCCTCGGCCATCAAGGGCGATACCAAGATCGCCTCGGCCTGGATCGGCGATGGTGCCACCGCCGAGTCCGACTTCCACACCGCCCTGACCTTCGCCCACGTCTACCGCGCGCCGGTGATCCTCAACGTGGTCAACAACCAGTGGGCGATCTCCACCTTCCAGGCCATCGCCGGCGGTGAATCGACCACCTTCGCCGGCCGTGGCGTGGGCTGCGGCATCGCTTCGCTACGGGTCGACGGCAACGACTTCATCGCCGTCTATGCCGCCTCCCGCTGGGCCGCCGAACGCGCCCGTCGCGGCCTGGGCCCGAGCCTGATCGAATGGGTCACCTACCGTGCCGGCCCGCACTCGACCTCGGACGATCCGTCCAAGTACCGCCCGGCCGACGACTGGAGTCACTTCCCCCTGGGCGATCCGATCGCCCGCCTCAAACAGCACCTGATCGCCATCGGCCACTGGTCCGAGGAAGAGCACCAGGCGGTCACCGCCGAGCTCGAGGCCGAGATCATCAAGGCGCAGAAAGAAGCCGAGCAGTACGGCACCCTGGCCGGTGGCCAGATGCCGAGCCCGGCCTCCATGTTCGAGGATGTCTACAAGGAGATGCCGGAGCACCTGCGCCGGCAGCGCCAGGAACTGGGGATCTGACATGAACGATCACAACACCACCATCCAGTTGGAAACCGCCATGGCGACTACCACCATGACCATGATCCAGGCCCTGCGCTCGGCCATGGACATCATGCTTGAGCGCGATGACAACGTGGTCGTCTACGGCCAGGACGTCGGCTACTTCGGCGGCGTGTTCCGTTGCACCGAAGGCCTGCAGGCCAAGTACGGCAAATCGCGGGTCTTCGACGCACCGATCTCCGAGAGCGGCATCGTCGGCACCGCCGTGGGCATGGGCGCCTACGGTCTACGTCCGGTGGTCGAAATCCAGTTCGCCGACTACTTCTACCCGGCCTCCGACCAGATCGTTTCGGAAATGGCCCGCCTGCGCTATCGCTCGGCCGGCGAGTTCGTCGCCCCGCTGACGCTGCGCATGCCTTGCGGCGGCGGCATCTACGGTGGCCAGACCCACAGCCAGAGCCCCGAGGCGATGTTCACCCAGGTCTGCGGCCTGCGCACGGTGATGCCGTCCAACCCCTATGACGCCAAGGGCCTGCTGATCGCCTCGATCGAGAACGACGACCCGGTGATCTTCCTGGAGCCCAAGCGCCTGTACAACGGCCCGTTCGACGGCCACCACGACCGTCCGGTGACCCCCTGGTCGAAACACCCGGCCAGTGCCGTGCCCGATGGCTACTACACCGTGCCGCTGGACAAGGCCGCCATCACCCGCCCCGGCAATGACGTGACCGTGCTGACCTACGGCACCACTGTGTACGTGTCCCAGGTGGCCGCCGACGAAACCGGCGTCGATGCCGAAGTCATCGACCTGCGCAGCCTGTGGCCGCTGGACCTGGAAACCATCGTCGCCTCGGTGAAAAAGACCGGGCGTTGCGTGGTGGTCCACGAGGCCACCCGTACCTGCGGGTTCGGCGCCGAGCTGATCTCGCTGGTCCAGGAGCATTGCTTCCATCACCTCGAAGCCCCGATCGAGCGCGTCACCGGCTGGGATACCCCCTACCCGCACGCGCAGGAATGGGCGTATTTCCCTGGGCCCTCGCGAGTGGGCGCGGCATTGAAACGGGTCATGGAGGTCTGAATGGGCACGCACGTCATCAAGATGCCGGATATCGGTGAAGGCATCGCACAAGTTGAACTGGTGGAATGGTTCGTCAAAGTCGGCGATACCGTCACCGAAGACCAGGTCGTGGCCGATGTCATGACCGACAAGGCCACGGTGGAAATCCCCTCGCCGGTCAGCGGCAAGGTCCTGGCCCTGGGTGGCCAGCCGGGTGAAGTCATGGCGGTGGGCAGCGAGCTGATCCGCATCGAAGTCGAAGGCGCCGGCAATCTTCAGGCAGTGGGAGCGGGCTTGCCCCGCGAAGAGGCCAGCCCGGCTACCACGCCTGCACCCGTATCTGCACCAGCACCGACTCCGGCACCCGCACCGGCTTGCGCACCTACACCTTCCCAATACCAGCCAGCCCCTATTGCCCCGCGCGAAGCCAACGAGCGCCCACTGGCCTCCCCGGCCGTTCGCAAGCGCGCCCTGGATGCCGGAATCGAGCTGCGCTACGTGCACGGCAGCGGCCCGGCCGGACGCATCCTGCATGAAGACCTGGATGCCTTCCTGACCCAGCCGACCCGCGCCACGCAAAGCCCGGGCGGCTACGCCAAGCGCAGCGACAGCGAGCAGATCCCGGTGATCGGCCTGCGCCGCAAGATCGCCCAGCGCATGCAGGACGCCAAGCGTCGCGTCGCGCACTTCAGCTATGTCGAAGAGATCGACGTCACCGCCCTGGAAGAGCTGCGCCTGCACCTGAACAAGAAGTGGGGCGACAGCCGCGGCAAGCTGACCCTGCTGCCGTTCCTGGTCCGCGCCATGGTCGTGGCCCTGCGCGAATTCCCGCAGATCAACGCCACCTACGACGACGAAGCCCAGGTCATCACCCGCCATGGCGCGGTGCATGTGGGCATCGCCACCCAGGGCGACAACGGCCTGATGGTGCCGGTGCTGCGTCACGCCGAGGCCGGCAGCCTGTGGAGCAACGCCGGTGAGATCGTGCGCCTGGCCAACGCCGCCCGTGGCAACAAGGCCAGCCGTGAAGAACTGTCGGGCTCGACCATCACCCTCACCAGCCTGGGGGCCCTGGGCGGGATCGTCTCGACACCGGTGGTCAACACGCCGGAAGTGGCCATCGTCGGGGTCAACCGCATGGTCGAACGGCCGATGGTGATCAACGGCCAGATCGTCATCCGCAAGATGATGAACCTGTCCTCGTCCTTCGATCACCGAGTGGTCGACGGCATGGACGCTGCACTCTTCATCCAGGCCATTCGCGGCCTGCTCGAACAACCCGCCAGCTTGTTTGTGGAGTGACCATGCAACAGACCCAAAACACCACCCTGCTGATCATCGGTGGCGGCCCTGGCGGCTATGTCGCGGCCATTCGCGCCGGCCAGCTGGGCATTCCCACTGTGCTGGTCGAAGGCCAGGCCCTGGGCGGCACCTGCCTGAACATCGGCTGCATTCCGTCCAAGGCGCTGATCCATGTGGCCGAGCAGTTCCACCAGACCCAGCAGCACAGCCAGCAGTCGAGCCTGGGCATCAAGGTTTCGCCACCGACCCTGGACATCGGCCAGAGCGTGGCCTGGAAGGACGGCATCGTCGATCGCCTGACCAGTGGCGTCGCCGCCCTGCTGAAAAAGCACGGGGTCAAGGTGATCCATGGCTGGGCGAAGATCCTCGACGGCAAGAACGTCGAAGTCGACGGCCAGCGCATCCAGTGTGAACACCTGCTGCTGGCCACCGGCTCCAGCAGTGTCGAATTGCCGATGCTGCCACTGGGCGGCGCGGTGATTTCCTCCACCGAGGCCCTGGCGCCGAAAAGCCTGCCCAAGCACCTGACGGTGGTAGGCGGCGGCTACATCGGCCTGGAGCTGGGCATTGCCTACCGCAAGCTCGGCGTCGAAGTCAGTGTGGTCGAAGCGCGCGAGCGCATCCTGCCGACCTATGACAGCGAACTGACGGCACCGGTGGCCGAGTCGATCAAGAAGCTGGGGATCAAGCTGTACCTCAAGCACAGCGTCGAAGGCTTCGATGCCGCCAGTCAGCGCCTGCAGGTGCGTGACCCGAGCGGCGAACTGCTGCAACTGGACACCGACCAGGTGCTGGTCGCCGTCGGGCGCAAGCCACGCACTCAGGGTTTCAACCTGGAAAGCCTGGCCTTGAAGATGAACGGCTCGGCCGTGGCCATCGACGAGCGTTGCCAGACCAGCATGCGCAACGTCTGGGCCATTGGCGACCTGAGCGGTGAACCGATGCTCGCCCACCGGGCCATGGCCCAGGGTGAGATGGTCGCCGAAATCATCGCCGGCAAGACCCGCCGTTTCGAACCGAATGCCATTGCTGCGGTGTGCTTCACCGATCCGGAGCTGGTGGTGGTCGGCAAGACCCCGGAGAACGTCGCCGAGCAAGGCCTGGACTGCATCGTCTCGCAGTTCCCCTTCGCCGCCAACGGCCGGGCCATGACCCTGGAATCGAAAAGTGGCTTCGTACGCGTGGTCGCCCGTCGCGACAACCACCTGATCCTCGGTTGGCAGGCGGTTGGCGTGGGTGTGTCGGAGCTGTCGACGGCATTCGCCCAATCCCTGGAAATGGGTGCGCGCCTGGAAGATGTGGCCGGCACCATCCATGCCCACCCGACCCTCGGCGAGGCGGTCCAGGAAGCGGCACTGCGCGCCCTGGGCCATGCCCTGCACCTGTAGACACTGAAGCGGCCAAGGCCGATTTGACCCGCTGCACGGCGCAGCGGGTCCTTTTTACTCGCAGATTTTCGCCTTGCCGGCCTGCTTGGCCCGGTACAACGCCTGCTCAGCCCGGGCCAGCAACGCTGCCTGCCCTTCCCCGTCCTGCCACTGCACCAGCCCGAAACTCAGGGTCAACCGGCTGTCGCCGACCGGTGATGCCTGTGCCAGCGCCTGGGCAATCCGCTCGGCCAGCGCACGCGCCCGGGCCAGCTGCTCGTGGGGCATGACCACGACGAACTCGTCTCCTCCCCAACGCGCCAGCAATTGCGCCTCGGGCAGGCAACCCTTGATCCGTTCCGCCACCTCGATCAATGCCGCATCGCCACGGGCATGACCGTAGCGTTCATTGATCGGCTTGAAGTCATCGACATCCATGACCAGCAACGCCAGCGCGTGACGAAAACGTTGCGCACGCTCGCACTCCAGTTGCAGGACCTTTTCCAGGCGATAGCGATTGGCGACCTGGGTCAGGGCATCACGCTCGGCCAGATCGCGATTCTCGTCGAGCTGGCGCTGCAGTTGCTGATTGACCCAGGACAGTTCACGAGTACGTTCGCCCACCACCGACTCCAGTGACAGCTTCTGCTTCGTCAATTGATCCACCAGGCGCTTGCTGGCATCGATGTTGCGATGGGCGCCGAGCATGCGCGCGACCGTACCATCCGGATTGCGCGCGAGGATGTGGCCGCGGTCTTCGACCCACAGGTAACTGCCATCCTGGCAGCGGCAGCGGTATTCCACCCGATACTGGTCGGACTGCGAATGGATATAGGCCTCGAAATGCGCCATCACCCGCGGGTAGTCCTCCGGGTGAATGATGTTCTCCCAGGTGAGCACCGAGTTGTCCAGGGAGTGGCTGGCATACCCGAGCATCCGGTACCAGCCGGGGTTGCGGTAGACGTAGCCGGTGTTGGCATTCCAGTCCCAGATACCGTCGCTGATCAGATCGAGCAAGGTCTGCAACTGGTCGTGCTCGAGGGTGATGGATGGAACCTTCGATATCGCACTCATGGACGCTCTCCTTGTCCGTCCGGATGAATGACTTGCCGCCGACGGCAAAGGTTTTCCCCTGCTCGGCAACAAGGCTCCGGGGCGATGAATGCCGCACGGCCCCGCAACCCCTTACATACTAGAGCCTACGTAGCCATTGGCCAGCTGGCACAGCTTTTGCCCCTCGCATCCCCGCAATCCTGCAGCCCATCAGGCATGCACCCAGAACGCACTCTCGGCGAACTGCTCGCCGTTCCACCAGTTGGGCTTGCCGTTGCCGTAGCGAAAGTTGCTGGCGCCCGCCTGGCTCTGCAGGGGTGACGTCACTTCGCCCGCCGCATCGCGCCTGGCGCTGAACTCGGGCGTTTCGGGAACCACCGCGACGATATGCCCGGACTTGCCGTCCTCCTTGCGCCGCGCCACGATCAGGCCGATACCGCCCTGGTTGGCGGCTTGCTGAAGCTTGCTCAAGGTCCCGGTCTGGCGCCACCCGAAATCTGGCCCGAACTCACGCAACCAGCGGAACAGGTCATTGGCCCGCACCTCGAAGATCGTTTCGCCGATCAGGGGCTCGACCTGCTGCCCCTTGTCCAGCGCCATGGCAGCCTTGGACGTCCACCACACCCGTGGCAGGTATGCACCGGCCAGGTGGCAATAGTCGTGACAGTAGATGTTGCAGAACGTCAGGCCGTCGTGCGGCTGATAACGCTTGTGCGCCGGGTTATCCACCGCCAGCCATTTGATGATGGCCGCAAGCTCTGCACGCAATTCGTCCGGCGAGGCGCCTTGTCGCGTCGGCTGGCCCGACTCGTTCAGCGAATGCGCACCGGCCGGATCCGTTCGCCGGGTTACCCGACCGGGCTTTCTCGGCATCGACACGGCCACCACGCCACTGCCCGGCAGCGAATCAGCGGGCGCGACGACCGGAATGTCGGCGACATCGGATGCCGCCACCAGAAACTTCTGCGACACGAAACCATGCAACAGCGCACCGGCCAGGGAGGTTTCCACTTCCCGAAAGCCACCTTCGGCCTTCTTCGTGACGGCCCGCACCCGGTGCCCATCGGGCAAGTGACCGATGACATTCGCTTGTTCCGGATCACTGATCTTCGGTTCGCTTCGCACCCGAAGCATGCCCTCGCGAGTGTCCACCCTGAAAAAGTCACCAAGCGCCGCCACCGGGCTTGGCGCCGGCATCATGGCCAGCCCCATGGCCGGCGCCGCAAGCTGCGGCGCGCTGCCCGGCAGGGCCACCGTTCGGGCAAGCTGGATGAAGTCGAAAATCTTCTGGCCGTAGAACTGCTTGCCATCGAAATGGCCCTGCTGCAGGCCTTTCTTCGGGTTGAAGCCGCCTGTGTTGTAGGCGATGGCAACAGCAGCCAGCTCAAGGGTCGTCAGTTCCGTGCGCCCCTGGAACCCCAGCTTCTTCAGCCCACGCTTGAGCTCGCCCAGACACATCTCCAGGGTGTCATCGAAATGCTCGTAGCGCCGTTGGAGGAAGTAATCCGGATCAGTCTTGAAGAACTGCAAATCGCGCTGGAACAGACCGAAGCCATGGCAGAACTTGTTCGGTTTCTTGGCGACCGCCGCGAACCCGGGAATGTGCACGGCCATGTCGACCAGGGCCTGGTGGGCCAGATCGAACATCTCTGCACCACCGGGCGCCGCCAGCAGGTCGGACTTGGTCTTGGGGAATGCCGACCGGCCTTTGTCAGCGTCCAGCGTGTCGCCCACGCACAGGGCCAGGACCTGCTTGGTGGTCATCGGCTTGGAGCGCAGGACCGACCAGACATGCCCGGTTTCCTGGCAGGCAATGGCGGTGATGAAGTCAACGGTGAACGGCAGGCCCACGAGCCGAGGTTCGATCGATGCCTGGAATTGCGTCTTGAACCACAACACATCAGCGCTGTTTGGCATGGCAGCTCTCCCGAGAACAAGTGAACACGCACGGGAATACCACCCGGACTGCTACTCGGGAAAACTGGTTACTTTTCAGGGTCTTCAATTATCAATTAAAGACCTGCAAGGTTGAGCGTCAAGTTTTTGCCGACTGTCGGTTTTGCGCTCGGTCCCCGGGAGGGCATGCCCTCCCGGGGCAGGTTCTGTGGCGGTACTGCTCAGATCGCCGCGGCTCGCTCACGCAACTCGAAATTGAGGATACGGTCGTTCTCGCTGTAGTCCACCGGGCAGTCGATCACGTGCACGCCCGGCGTATTGATGCAGCGCTCCAGCAGCGGCAGGAAGCCTTCGGCGCTCTGCACACGATGCCCATTGGCCCCATAGGCCTGTGCGTATTTGACGAAGTCCGGGTTGCCATAGTCCAGGCCGAAATCGGTGAAGCCCATGTTCGCCTGCTTCCAGCGGATCATGCCGTAGCCGTCGTCACGCAGGATCACCACGGTGATGTGCATGTTCAGGCGCACCGCGGTCTCCAGTTCCTGGCTGTTCATCATGAAGCCACCATCGCCACACACCGCGATCACCGGGCGCTGCGGGTGGACCAGGTGCGCGGCCATGGCCGACGGCAAGCCGGCACCCATGGTCGCCAGGGCGTTGTCCAGCAGCACGGTGTTGGGCTTGTGCGCCTTGTAGTTACGGGCGAACCAGATCTTGTAGATACCGTTGTCCAGCGCCACGATGCCTTCGGATGGCAACGCACGGCGGATGTCGGCCACCAGGCGCTGCGGATACAGCGGGAAACGGTCATCGTCGGCGCCTTCGGCGATCTGTACTTCATTGGCGTCACGGATGGCCAAAAGGCGGGTGAAGTCCCAGTGCGAGGTATCACCCAGGCCCTCGGCGATCTGCCAGACGGCATTGGCGATGTCGCCGATCACTTCGACCTGCGGGAAGTACACCGCATCGACCTCCGCAGAGCGGAAGTTGATGTGGATAACCTCGGTGCCACCACGGACCATGAAGAACGGCGGCTTCTCGATCACGTCGTGGCCGATGTTGACGATCAGGTCGGCGGCCTCGACCGCACGGTGCACGAAGTCGCCGGACGACAGCGCGGCGTTGCCGAGGAAGCGCGGATCGCGTTCATCGACCACGCCTTTACCCAGCTGGGTGGTGACGAACGGAATGCCGGTCTGGTCGATCAGTTGCTTGAGGACCTTGGCGGTCATCTTGCGGTTGGCGCCGGCACCGATCACCAGGATCGGGCTACGGGCCGTGCGCAGCTTGCCGATTGCCGCTTCGATGGCAACGTGCTCGGCCAGCGGACGACGGTGCAGGCTTGGCGGGATCGGCATGGCATCGGTCTGCTCGGCGGCGATGTCTTCCGGCAGTTCCAGGTGCACCGCACCCGGCTTCTCTTCTTCTGCCAGGCGGAACGCTTCGCGCATGCGCGACGGAATGTTGTCGGCCGAGGCGATCTGGTGGGTGTACTTGGTAATGGGGGCCATCATGCCGCACACATCGATGATCTGGAAGCGGCCTTGCTTGGACTTCTTGATCGGCTTTTGCCCTGTGATCATCAGCATCGGCATGCCGCCCAGGTACGCGTAGGCACCTGCGGTCACCAGGTTGGTCGCGCCCGGGCCGAGGGTCGACAGGCTCACACCGGTCTTGCCGGTCAGGCGACCATAGGTGGCGGCCATGAAGCCCGCGGACTGCTCATGGCGAGTCAGGACCAGCTTGATCTGCGACTTGCGCAGCGATTCGAGCAGGTCGAGGTTTTCCTCGCCCGGGATGCCGAACACATAGTCGACCCCTTCGTTTTCCAGACATTGCACAACGACATCGGCGGCCTTGGCCATCTTGCTTCTTACCTCGGTTCAGCGGGTTGACTACAGATTTATCCAAGCGCTTTCAGGCGCGTACGCCTCGCCAGCGTTACAGGATCTTGAACGGCACGTTGATGATCAGGCGAAACTCTTCGATATTGTTCTCGAGCTGGAACTGGCTGGACCGGTGCCAGACATAGCCACTGGTCACGCTGGCGCCCTTGAAGCTGCCGGATTGCAAGGTGTAGCCGGCAAGGGTGCCCACTTCATAGTGGTTCTCGTTGTCCTGGTTCTTGAACGTTGAATACATGCCGTTCGGGCCACCATCGTAGTGGGTGGCATCGATACCCCAACCCTTGATGTACCAGACGGAGGCCCTCAAGCCTGGCAGGCCGTACGCGGCAAAGTCGTTTATGTAATTGACCTGGAACGACTTTTCGTTCGGCCCGTTATAGTTCGAAAGCCCGACGTTAGGCAGGTTGATCGCGTTGGATTCACCGACGAAGTCGAAGAACTCGTCGCCATCGATCTTCTGCAGGCCAAACTTGAGCGTGTGGTTTTTCCAGGTCGGTGCGACGCTCAGGCCGTAGGCCTGCTGGTCGATGTAGCCACCTTTCTCGGCGCCACTGGACTGGGTGTTGTAGACATCCAGTTGCATGTCGGCACTGATCGGGCCCCACTGGTATTTCTTGCCCAGGCCCAGGTATTCACGGTCCCAGATATCGTCGAAGCGCGACAGGTAGGCGCTGGCGCGCCATCCGCCCTTGGAGACGTAGTCAGCGCCGCCATAGGCAATGAAGTCGCTGGTCACCGGTTTGAGCGTGTAGGTCGGGGTCAGGTCCTGGGTGCCGGCGCCGGTCCTGGGGGACGCCTTGTCGAAGTAGCCGGACTTGATCGTCAGGCCCTCGATGTCATGGCTTTCCAGCGAGACACCGTCGAAGGAAGCTGGCAAGGTCCGGGTATCGGCGTAGCCCATGACGGGGCTCTTCATCTGGTGTCGGCCCACTTTGAGCGTGGTGTCGGCCAGCTTGAGCTTCAGCGCTGCAATACCGATCTTGCTCCAGTCGTCGACTACGTTGCCATCCTTGTCCACCAGCACGCGGTTGCTGCCGCCGGCCGTTGCCAACTTGCTGCGCTCCAGCGCCACTGCCGAGTAGGTCGAGAGGTCGAGGCCGACGCCCAGCGCGCCCTGGGTGAAACCGGAGATGTAATCGAGCTTGGCACCTTGAACCCATGCGGTACGGTCCCGTACGGCACGCGGGCCTTCGGAAGTCTGTGCGCGAAAGCGCACAGCCTTGCTGCCGATTTCATGGGAATACCACTGGCGGGTATTTAGCGTAAGTGTGCTGTCTTCAATAAACCCATGCTCTTGCGCATAAACCGGGAGTATCGAAACAGCGGCCGCAAGCGAGCCGATCGACCATATTGCCAATTTTACGGTGCGGTACATTGACGGTGCCTATAGCTGTTGTGTTGACAGACAAATGTCTGAATTTATTGTTTTTGTTTTTAAGGCGAAAAGTTGAAGTACGACTTATAAGCGCACTTCAAACTCTTTCTTGCACATGTTCACTCGTGCACGGCTGGCCAGATGTTATTTCTGGACATTGGCGCTGCGTGACTCTGGCAGCAGGCGCATGGCAATCAGGCTCATCACGCTGATGCCGACCAGGTACCACGCCGGGGCCATGGAACTGCCCGTGGTCGCAATAAGCCAGGTGACGATGAATTGAGTGCTGCCACCGAAAATGGCCGCGCCAAATGCATAGGAAATCGACAGGCCGGTGCTGCGTATGGCGATAGGCAGCAACTCCGGCACCTGGACGATACCTGCCGCACCGAACATTGCGGTCAGTGCCGCGATCACTGCGTTGACGGCCAGCAAAGTGACAAGGCTTGGAGAACCGGTCAGCCACAGGAACAGCGGGACAATCAGGATGGCCAGCGCAACGCGCGGCAGGATGTTGGTCACGCGCCGTCCATAACGGTCGCTCAGATGACCGCCGATCAGCGAGAAGGCAAAGGTCACGATGCCACCGACCAGTACACTGCTCTGGGCAACTGCAGCCGGAAGCTTCAGCACCTGCACCGCGTAGCTCACCATGTAGTTGCCGATCTGCGAAGCGACGGCGATCGATGCGAACAGCATCACACCGATGGCCAGGATCTTTTTGTGGTTACGCAGTACTTCGACGACGATCGCGCTGCCGCTGCGCTCCTTCGCGCCTTCATGGGTCTCGGGCAGCGACTTGCGCATGTAGACGACCAACGGAATCAACACCAGGCTCAGCAGGAATGGCACCCGCCACCCCCAGCTCGCCAGTTGCTCGGCGCTCAGGCTCAGGGACAGCAGCACGCCAAGCAAGCCGCCGACCGCGACGGCCAGCCCCTGGCTCGCCACTTGCCAGCTGGCGTAGAAGCCACGGCGTCCGGGGGGCGCGGCTTCGATCAGCAACGATGTGGCAGGGCCAAGCTCGCCGCCCAGGGCCAGGCCCTGCAGCAGACGGCAGATCACCACGAGGATGGGCGCCGCGATACCGATCACTTCATAGCTGGGTGTGATGGCCACGCCGACGGTGCCGAGGGTGATCAAGGCTGCGGTCAGGATCATTGCCGGCTTGCGTCCGGCCTTGTCCGCAAAGGCCCCGATCAGTACGCCACCCAGCGGTCGCGCGAGAAAGCCGACGCCAAAGGTAGCCGCTGCTGCCATCAGGCTGCCGTATTCGCCGGAAACCGGGAAAAAGGCTTTGCCGATATAAATTGCGAAATACGCGTAAATGACGAAGTCATAGAACTCGAGCGCATTTCCAGCCACCGCAGCGGCGACGGCCTTTTTACTGATCGATGTTTTTGCGGTTGCCCCTTCAGAGCTGTCCACAATCTGCTGTGCCGTGATCGTTAATGTCGAATCGTTCATAATCAAGATATCTGTATTTATAATAATTGATCTTAAACAAGTCCCTGTTTTCCGCTGCAGCGCTTACCAGCTTTCCAGGCCCTGCAGTGCCTGGTTTATTACAGTGCTGGCTTGCGTCCACACAGGTGTTTTCCAGTCTGTGTGGTTGGGGTAGAAGAGGTCTTTGAGCCGACTGGTGATTTCGGAACTTTGCGTCGTGTCTTGCATGCCGTGGCGAAAAACCCAATGGTCGGCCCTGAGCGTCGTGATCATTTTCTCGATCGGGTAGGTGCCAAACTCAAGGCAGATACCGATGTGCCGGGCTGCGGTGCACTCTTCCGAGATGGCCACCTGAATAGGGCCGCTCATGGGCACACTGGTCGAACTGCCGGCATGCACGTCGGTGATTTCACCCCACCAGTGCCTGGCTTTCTCCAGTGTGTCGACGTCATGGCTGGCGAAAATCTTTTCTCCGTAACCGTAAGGCCCAAGGCCGGTATGGACGTCCACGGAGGCAATGATCTGGGCATTGCAGGCATAGGTACGCAGGATCTGGCGGAACGTGGTGTTGCTCCAGGTCGGCGCCTGGCCACCAAAGAACATGCCATCGGGGTAGTGGTATTGCCCCAGGGAAATGGCGCACTGCAGCTTCTTGTCGCCATGGGTCTGGCGGTACTGCTGGAGCGCCTGGTCATCCAGCGGTGGCCACTTCACAGGCAGGAGGGCTTCATGAATTTCATGGTAGCCATCGTTCTGCGGCAGGGGGCCGTCGAACCGGATGAAGTTGCGGTTCAGGTCGACGTTTTCCTGGGTCACCCGGCGCAGGTGGGAAAAACCGTGCGGGTTGATCGCGTGAACGTAAAGGATCGCGGTATCGGCAGGTTTGCGAGCCTCGAACTGAAGCGCACCCGTTTGCACGGCCGAGCCCGGGAAACCTTCCACGCCGTGCACGCCACTGAGCACGATGAGCAACTTCGACGCATCCCGTGGGCCGTCGAACACCACATCCGTTGCCAGCGTTTCATTCTGGGCGCCTTTGAGGCCCAGCTCATAGCTGTCGACGGGCAGGCCCTTGGCGGTGGCAGCGGCCAGGAATTTCCCGCGTGCCTCTGCATACGACTGGCTGAAGAGCCCGTCGATGTGTTCAACGTTCATCATGGCGCTACGGTCTCGGCGGATTCGGTTTGTAGGGTCGAGCGCAAGCGGCTTTCTCGCCGGCGTCGACAGGCATCACCAAATGCCTTGAACATTTCTCGGGACAGATCGTCATCGTGCACGCGCATTTCGGGATGCCACTGCACCGCCAGCGCGAAGCTGGTGGCGCCCGTTACCGAGAACGCTTCGATCAGCCCATCCGGTGCGGTGGCCTCGACCGTCAGGCCGCTGCCGAGCCTGTCTATGCCCTGATGGTGGAGGGAATTGACTTGCGCATTCGCCGAGCCATGGAGGCTGGACAGCAGGCCGCCGGAGACGATCTCGATATCGTGGCTGTATGTGTACCACTCGACGACAGGCCGGGAGCGGTCGCCTTCGCGGTGGTCGATCGCCCCGGGGCGCTCATGCACTGCAGCGTCCAGCGTGCCGCCCCAGGCGACGTTCATCTCCTGGAAGCCACGGCAGATCCCCAGCACCGGAACCCCGGCACCGACCAGCCTTCTGACCAGCGGCAGGACGGTAGCGTCCCGGGCCAGGTCCAGCGTCGCGATGTCAGGCGTCGCGCTGCTGCCATATCGCTGCGGCGAGATATTGGAAGGACTGCCGGTGAGCACCACACCATCGACATTGGCCACCAGACTGTCGAAATCGATGGCATCGGGGTCGGCGGGCAACGCCAGCGGCAATGCCCCGGCCATGCTGGAAACAGCATCGACGTAACCGTGAAGCAAGGTATGCGCGGGATGGCCATAGCGGTCCACGCGATCGGTTGCGATGGCTACCAGCGGTTTGGCACCGTCTGCAAAAATCGGGAGTCTGGTCATAGGAATGTCGGGACGGATTGAACGAGATCCCAGTCTATGGGGTGCCTAATCCGTGGTAAATTGCATAATTGATTGAGTTTTGATGCATAAACTGCAAGTGGAGCCCCCATGAATACCCGGCAGCTGCAGCACTTCCTCGCCTTGATTGAAACCGGCTCGCTCAGTGCGGCCGCCGATGCGGTGCACTTGAGCCAGCCGGCGCTGTCCAGGAGCATCAAGGCGTTGGAGGACGAGTTAAGGGTCTCGTTGTTCGACCGTACCAATCGTCGGCTACACCCCACGCCCTTCGCGATGGAGTACCTGGAGCGGGCCAAGCGGATCGTCTTCGACGAACGTGAAGGCGCAAGAACACTGGGTCTGATGAAGAACGGGGCTTATGGGCCGCTGTCATTCGGCTTGGGGTCGTCCGTGGCCATCGACTTCCTGGCCTCGTTGATCCAGCAATTGCTCGCCTTTGGTCCTGGCTTGAGAATCCAGGCGCAGGTGCACAGCACGGACGTGTTGCTCGATGCCCTGCAAAAGGAAAAACTCGATTTCTTCATTGGCGATGTCGGCGCGGCGGCCATCTACCCGGAGCTGGCGGTCGAGCCCTTGTACAAATGCAACTTTGGCTGGTTCGCCCGGACGGACCACCCATTGGCCGGGCGCAAGGATGTCAGGATCGAGGACCTCAGGCAGCACCCACTGATTGGCTCGGGGTACATCAGTGAGATCCTGACGCTCAAGATGGCCCATCTCTATGGCATGCAGCTGCCGATCGAGAACAACTTTGCCGCGAGCACCAACAATACCGAGACGGTGCACAACCTGATCCTGAACACCAATGCGATCTTTCCCACCACCTATCTCGCCATGCTGAAACTGCTCAGGGAAGGCGCCGTGACGGTCATTGATGTGCAGCCCCCCTTCGAGCTTGACCTCACCCTGGGTATCGTGACGATCCGGCACAGGACGCTGGTGCCGGCAGCGAAACACTCGTTCACGATCATCAGGTCGTATTTCGAGTCGGTCCAGAAGGAGATCGAAGCGTATCTGTAGCCGCGCCCGACGCAGGCGCATTCCCTGTCGCGGGTCCATACTGGCTTTTGCATCGCGCACGACAGTGACTCAGACAGTCACCCGATCACCCGGCCAAGGAATGAGAGCGTTGTAGAAATACCGAGGAAACGAAAAATGAACAGACCCTTCAGTTTCGTCATGCTGGTGTTGGCCACGAGTCCCGCGCTGGCCGCCAACTCACAACCGGTCGCTGAAACTCAATACCAGTACGGCATGCAGCTTGATATCGCCGAGGTGGTGTCGATAACGTCAACGCCCACCGAGGATGAGGTCTATCCGGCAACCATGGAGTACATCGACCATCAGGGCCAGAGCAATCGGCTTGCGTATATCGTGACGGATATCAGCTGGGGTGGTCAGTAGTTCGGGTCTGGGGACGCGTGGCGATTGAGATTGTGTCTGGTCTGTCCCGGGCTGAGTGGACACTGACTTTAGGTGGATAATATCCACCGCAAGGAGTGTTCTTGGCCCAGACCAGACGACGTTTTCCCGAATCATTCAAACGCGAGGCGGTAGACCAGGTGTTCGCTGGTACACCGCTTCGTCATGTAGCTGAGACGCTTGGCATCGCTGAAAGCCTGCTGGGCAAATGGAAGCGCCAGTACGAACAGCAAGGTGACGATACCTTTCCGGGCCATGGGAAGCAGCGTGGTGAGAGTGCGCAGCTGCGTCGCCTACGCCAACAGCTGGCGCAGGTCACCATGGAGCGCGATGTTCTAAAAAAGGCGCTCGCCATCTTCTCGCAGCCCACGAAGTGAAGTTTCGCGCCATCGAGGCGTTGGCTGGTCGTTACCCTGTGGCACCGATGTGCCGGTTGTTTCAGGTGTCGCGCAGCGGCTTCTATGCCTGGCAACAGCGAGCACCTTCGGCGAGGGGGATGGCGAGTCGGCGCCTGAGCCAGGAGATTCGCACCATCCACCATGAGGTGAACGGGATTTATGGTCATCGCCGCATCAAGGCTGAATTGACAGCCATGGGGCAGGCGTGTGGTCGGCACCGGGTTGCTCGACTGATGCGAGAAGCCGGCCTGCGCGTTCGTTCGCGCAAGCGCTGGCGGCTAGTTTCTAGCAGTCGCCATGATCTGCCGATTGCACCAAATCACCTGGATCGCCAGTTCGCCTCGGATCGCGCCAACCAGCACTGGGTCTCGGACATGACCTGCGTGCGGACTGCCCAAGGCTGGCTGTATCTGGCCGTTGTGCTCGATCTCTATTCACGCGCCGTCGTCGGCTGGGCGATGCACCACCGAATGCAGCAGGCCCTGATACACGCTGCGCTGGAGATGGCTGTGGCACGGCGTCAACCACAGGCGCAGGTGCTGCTGCACTCGGATCGTGGCAGCCAATACTGCGCCTTCGACTACCAAGCCTTGCTTCGGCGACATCGCATCGTGCCCAGCCATTCGCGACCAAGGAACTGTTGGGACAATGCGGCGATGGAGAGTTTCTTCCGCTCGCTGAAGGCCGAACGGGTGTACCTGACGCGCTACGCCAGCTACCAGGAGGCGAAAAACGACCTGTTCGACTACATCCGCTTTTACAATCACCGCCGTCGCCACTCGACGCTGGACTATCTCAGTCCGATGGAATTTGAACGGCGAAATGCGAGCAGTAGCTCTTAACTACCTGTCCACCAGTTCCGGGACAGACCAGCTGTCCGTCAGCATTTGCCGGATTGTCTGCCTTAAGGGTGGCCGGATCACCGTGGAATCCGCACTAATTACTTACTGGCTGTATCTCAATTGGCGAAAACATCAGCCGATAGCACCCAGTCTAGCAACGCGTCGTCGAATTCGTGATTAGTCACCGGATACCGCCCCAGCAATTCCTCTAGATGGCCCCGAGTGATCAGCTCGACGTGATTCGCTTCCGCCTGTGCAATTGCTCCACTCGTGAAGGTCTGATTGGTGACCGCCAGCCGCCTAAATCTAGTCCCAGGGAACTTCGCCTGGTAGCGTGCCGCTCCGGCAGTCACCTCCTTAACGGCATCCCAACCCACCTCGGTATTCTTCGAGCTCTTGCACTGCAGTAGTTCGCCTTCGCGCCCCTTGAGGGCGACGATATCGATGCCCCCATCCCCGCCACGCTTGGGGGTCACGTGGGCTTGAAAGCCCTGCCTGCTCCAAAGTAGGCAACAGAAAGCCTCAAACCCATCCCCGTCTGCGCCAGCTGGGGGTCGAATGCCGGAGTCACGGAAAGACTGGCGGATCGGTGCAGTGGGAGATTACTCGGAAAGAACAAAGGACTATCTCAAGTCCTGCAAGTCCTGATGTCCTGCTAATCGACGACAGCGAGTAGGACGTTAGGACATTCAGGACTTCGAAACAGGCCTTGTTCCGCAGAGAGCCAGAACAAGCAGGTATTCGATCCGGCAACACCTATTGCCTAAGGCAGTAGCAAGCCTAATCCGCAGAAATCCAGCCTGGCGTGCTCCTCCTGAAGAACACTGATCGCCAAAACACTGCTGAGCCCCCCATGAAACCGCGGCACCCATTAGGGCAACAACCATGAGCAAGAACAGGATATTCAACGAAACACCCAAGACCCGGCTGATTGTGTCTATGGAAACCAGCACGGTGGAGAAAATCGACGAGCTGACTCGTCGGGGTCACCCGGCCAAGGGGAACCGCTCGGAGTTCGTACGTCTGGCTGTGGAAGAGAAGCTGGAGCGTGACGTGGTTCGGTTCCAGGACCGTGTTTCAGCTGCACCCCCGATTGGATGATTTTCGTCGGCCCCAAAGCGTGGGAATTTTGATGATTTTTGTACCAGTACGCGCGTAGGGGGGGAACCAAGGCACCGGAGTCGACCAAAGGGCATCGGCAACTTTTTTAGCCTGATGCCCGCAGTAATGAAAGCCCAATAGCAGTTGACGGCCGTGAAGATGGACTTTACCAACCACTTATCCATGTATCACTTTGACTATCTGAGATTTACTGCAACAAAAAAACCGTCCTCAATCCGCTGAAAACCAATTGTTTCAGCCCCATTGAATCCTCTTATGCGTATCACCTGAGGTGCACTTAAAAACCAACACATCAATAGCGATACGGATCTGCGCCGCCCCCCAATAGAGTCGACCCCATGAGCGAATCACTCACAATTTCGCAGCGCGACGATAAAGCACCATCGCAGTCAGGAACCCGTGTAGCACTGAATCCGTAGTACCTGAGCGCCGCCGTGCTGATCACCTTCAAAAAACTGGAGCTTTACGTGGTTCGAATCCAAAAGCATTGAGCTGTTTTCAGCAGTCGCCACAAAGAGAATGGGGGTTTTCGGAGTCCCTAAAAGGGCGAGAAAATTTCATAATTCCTTAAACAGTCGCGCGGAAACATCACCAGACAGCCCGTCTACGGCATACTCGTTACGGTGGCACGGTGCCGGACGGAAGACATGATTGCTCAGCGCTTGTCGCCGGACATCCGCTGGGTAGTGGCCGGAACCGCCGGGTACCTTCAACGCTTTGGCGTGCCCAAGCGACCGATACGTCCAAACCCATTGATGCCAACTTTGAATTCCATGCTCTTACTCTCAAGTTGCGGTTAGCGAGTGACATGCCCCTCGACGAACTACCCACCGATCACCGCGGTGTGGCAGGAGGAAAGCCGCGGTGCCACGCCCAAGCGCTGCTTGAGCGCGCTCATGTTCGACTCGACGTGGTCGTTAACGCTGAAGCCATTGACCTCCAGGTACTTGATCCAGTTCTTGCAGCACCCGCTGTTGGGATCACGGCATACGTCGATAGAGCTGGCGGCCTAGGCGAAGGACGCCATGAGCAGGCCGGCAAGCGCAGTCAGACGAAGTGCCCTGTGCATAATGCTTCTCCCCGTTCAGTGGCAACCGCAGGAACTGCCGCCGCAGCCACGTGTCTTTACACTCTCTGTGATCGGAGCCGACGTCTCGACCTTGGCCTGATAGCCGGCCTCTTGCAGGGCGGCCGTCAGCGCCTGGTCGTCGGTGTCACCGCTGACGCGCACCCGGCCCGCCGCGAGGTCGACCAACACCTCGGCAACTCCGGCGACCCGAGCCAATGCGGCGTTCACATGGCGGACACAGGAAGCGCAACTCATACCTTCAACACGCAGATCGGTGCTTTTCATCGGGTGACTCCTCAACAGTAAAAGCTTCTCTTCCCGGGACGCCTACTGGATCTGTCCAAGGCCTGAAATCAGTTTCAACCTTGACATAGCGGCAAGGTCAAGTCTGCTAAACATGGCCATCAATAGTGACGCTGCGCAGTCGCAAGGCGTTAAAGACGACCGATGCCGAACTCACGCTCATGGCCAAAGCGGCAATAATCGGGGACAGCAGCTGCCCAGTCAGCGGGTAGAGCAACCCGGCCGCCAGCGGTATGCCCATGGCGTTGTAGGCAAAGGCGAAAGCCAGGTTCTGGTGCATATTGCGCACCGTTGCCACGGACAAATTGCGCGCGCGAAGAATGCCCAGGAGGTCGCCTTTGACCAGGGTCACCTGGGCACTGTTCATCGCCACGTCGGTCCCGGTACCCATAGCGATACCCACATCAGCTCTCGCCAACGCCGGTGCATCGTTGATCCCATCGCCGGCCATGGCCACACGATGTCCACCAGCTTGCAGATTGGCAGTCAAACGCTCCTTGTCCTGTGGCTTGACCTCGCCGTGTACTTCTTCGATCCCCAACTGGCGAGCCACCGAGCGAGCGGTGGTCGAACCATCCCCAGTAGCCATGATGACCCTGACGCCGACGTCTTGCAGAGATTGCACTGCCTCTTTGGAGGTCGGCTTGATCGGGTCTGCGACTGCCAGTAAACCGGCCAGGGCCCCATCCACCGCCAGGTACATAATGCTCGCGCCTTCGCTGCGCAACTGCTCGGCTCGCGCCTGCAGGGCCACGCAGGACACGCCGGAGTCGGTCAACAGCGCGGTGTTGCCGAGCAGCAGCTGCCGCCCTTCAACCCGGCCGCGCACGCCAACCCCCGACGCGCTCTCGAACTCTTGCGCGTCGATCAACGCCAGGCTCCGCGCCCGAGCCTGCTCGACGATGGCCTGAGCCAGTGGATGCTCGCTGCCTTGGTCCAGACTTGCAGCCAAACGAAGCACCTCGTCAGCACTGAAGCCGGCGGCTGCCTCGACGCTCTGGAAGGAAGGACGGCCTTCGGTGAGGGTGCCGGTCTTGTCGACGATCAGCGTATCAATCTTGCGCAAATTTTCGATGGCCGCCGCGTCGCGAAACAACACCCCACTGCCAGCAGCCTTGCCCGTGGCAACCATCACTGACATGGGGGTCGCCAGACCAAGGGCGCAGGGGCAGGCAATGATCAACACTGCCACGGCGTTGATGAGGCCAAATACCCAACCGGGTTGCGGCCCCCATATTCCCCAACCGACCAGAGTGAAGACAGCGATAGCGATGACCACCATCACAAAGTAGCCGGCAATCACATCGGCCAAACGCTGCATCGGCGCCTTCGAACGCTGCGCCTGCACGACCATCTGCACGATCTGTGCAAGCATGGTTGCCGAGCCAACCTTTTGCGCCTGCATTACCAAGCTGCCGTGGGTGTTCAAGGTTGCGCCGATGAGCGTGTCGCCTACCTGTTTCAGTACAGGCAAGGGTTCGCCCGTCAGCATGGATTCATCGACGGCGCTTTCGCCCTGTACGACCAGGCCATCGACCGGGATCTTCTCGCCGGGGCGCACGCGCAGAAGGTCGCCCGGATGTACATGGCTCAGTGGAATGTCTTCTTCGCTGTTATCGGCGTTAATACGACGGGCTGTCTTCGGTGCTAATCCGAGCAGTGACTTGATGGCTGCCGACGTCTGTGAGCGCGCCTTGAGTTCGAGCATCTGGCCCAGCAAGGTCAGCGAGATAATGACCGCGGCGGCTTCGAAATAGACACCCACTCGCCCTTCCATCATGAAGGTTGTCGGAAACACTGAAGGTACGAGAGTGGCTACGACACTGTAGAGATAGGCGGCGGCTGTGCCGATGCCGATCAGCGTCCACATATTGGGGCTGCGTTGGATGACTGAACGTACCCCACGAACGTAAAACGGCCACCCCGCCCAGAGCACTACTGGGCTGGCAATCGCCAGCTCGACCCAGTTCTGCGCGGTACCATGGAGCAAGTTCACGGCATGCCCCCCCATGGCCAGCAGCGTGACCACGACGGTGAGAGGCAGGGTCCACCAGAAGCGCCGCGAAAAATCCCTGAGCTCGGGGTTCTCCTCCTGCTCCAGTTCCGGCAGCACGGGCTCCAGGGTCATGCCGCACTTAGGGCAGGTTCCAGGCCCAGGTTGTCGAATCTCGGGGTGCATCGGGCAGGTATACCACGTCTGAGCTGCCGCCTCCGCGGGGGACGTTGGTGGGATCTGGACAGCTGCACTATAGCGCTCTGGCGCTGACTGGAACTTCCCCCGACACTTATCGCTGCAGAATAGCCAGGTCTTTCCCGCGAACTCCATACGGTGAGGGCTGGCCGCACTAACCACCATGCCACAAACCGGGTCCTTCGCTTCGGACGACACCACGCTAGCCTGTGGCGCCTGGCCCAAGTGTCGATGAGTGTGCATGGGTCAGCCTTTGTCGTCGCCCTTGGAGGTGTTGTCCGCTCCGTGATGATGGCCATGCCCACCGTGGTGATGACCGAATAGGTGCATCAGCGGACACAGCAACAAAATCGCGTACGGCAACAGTAAGGAGATATGGGCGAAGTGCTCGCGGGCGAAGTAGAAGAGCGCGATCACCAGCAGCATGCCAACGGCGATGCCGGGTCTGCTGCGCCAGAAGGGTGCCGGTGGCAAGCTGAGGCTCATGATTATTCACCAGGTCAAAGTGAGATGCCCCGCTGCGGCCTGGCAGCGTTGTAAACCACCAGGCCGCACCGAACGATTAATGCGCGGGCTTCTGGGCGGGCGACTGCATTGGCATACCTTGCATGCCCGATCCTTGGCCCATCATGTCCGCCTGCTGGTCCATCATCTGCATCATCGTGCCCATCATTTTCGAGTCCATCATTTGCATGTGCTGTCCCATGCCCGCCCCGCCGCACCCCTTCTGCATCATGCCAAGTCCATCCCGCATAGCCGTCATACCCTCTTGCATGGCTGCCTGCCGTTCCTCTGGGGACTTGGCTGCGGCGATCTTGTCGTGAATGGCCTGCATCTTCTTGATCTGCTCAGCCATAGCTTTGTCTTGGACTGTAGCTGCCTTGCTCTGAGCCGTTGCCGAAGACGTAGCGTTTTGCTCCGGATGGTGTTCGTCGGTAGCCGAAGCGATCATTGGGCTGCTGATCAGTAGAGCGGCAATCAGTGATTTAACGTGCATATGCATAAAAACCTCCAGATTAGTCTGCTTCAAAGTGCGCCTCAGACCGATAGTCACCTTAACTTTTCGCTACCACAGCATGATAGCCATACAAGATGAAGTTTCAGATTTGTTAGGGGGCGCCGTAGTCGATAAAGGCTCTTGGCAAAGCTACCAATTGTGCATGCAGTTAAAAATGACTTGAATCAAGCGATTGGGGGGATGCCCCCAAGCCCCGCACAAATTGTTGATCGCAATCAGTCCAATCCCAGGCAGCAAATCAACAATGAGTGAGTGCCACCTAATAACTTCAGCGTATAGCCTTACCACTATGCTAGCGCATCTGCCTGTTAGAAAGCTTAAGTACAAATTACAATAATGTAATGCTTACGTAAGGTTGTGCGGTTCACTTCGAATGCAGGTTAAATCAATCAGTACAGCATTAATGGCGCGAGCGATCACCAACCGGCTGCCTACTCGCCGGAAATGCAATGTGGAAGGCGGTCATTTGTTCAGACGAAGTGCACCAGACCTTGCCTTGGTGCGCTTGCACGATGGAACGGGTTATGGCGAGTCCGAGCCCTGCATTACTGGGTCCGCCTTCCCGTCTCGCCGGGTCGGCCCGGTAGAAACGATCAAAAATCCTGTTGATATGCTGCGGGTCGATGGTGGCTCCGCCGTTGCTGATCGTGAGGGTCACTTTGTCTTCGGTTTGCTGGATGTGCACCGAGATTTCGTTGCCCTGCGGTGTGTAGCGCAGGGCATTCGAGAGGATGTTGGAAACCGCTCGGTCGATCATGAGCCTGTCTCCAAAGACAATCCCCTTCCCTTGCAGGGTCAGGCGTATATCCCGATCCTCAGCGAGCAATTGGTAGAACTCGAAGAGTTTGGATACCAGGCCATTAAGTTCGATGTCGACCTGCTGAGGGGTGATGAGCCCGTTATCGGCATTGGCGAGGAAGAGCATGTCATCGATCATGCGAGACATTCGTTTCAGCTCCTCCAAGTTCGAGTACAAGTTGTCCTCATATGCGTCTAAATCGCGCTTTCTGGTCAGCACGACCTCAGTATGGGTCAACAGGTTGCTAACCGGGGTTCGCAGCTCGTGGGCGATATCGGCCGAGAAGTTGGATAGGCGAACAAAGGCATCTTCCAAGCGTGCGAGCATGCCATTGAAGGACAAGATCAGTGCTTGAAGCTCAAGCGGCACCGGTTCCAAGGGGATACGCTCCTGGAGTGACCCAGCAGACATTGACGTCGCAACCTTCGTGATCTGCTCGACGGGGCGTAGCCCACTTTTCGCGACCAGCCATCCCAAGCCTGCACTGACCATCGCGCTGATAACCAGGCCAATTGCAAACCACCGTTGCAGGGTTTCAAAGAAATGCGCGTGGCTGGTGATATCCAGCATCAGCATGATGGTACCGGGCGCCTGTTCGCCTTGGATCACGACGTCAGCGGTGACGCCGCGGAAGCTATGGGATTCGTCCTGCCATTCCCATATGGCTTCCTGGTCGGCACGTTTGTAGTGATCGGGGATCGGTACGGCTTTGAGGTCTGAAAACAGTACATCGCCATTTGAGCTAAGGATCTCCGCGGTCAGGTCCTGATGAGCACCCAGCAATGCGCGCAGTTGCAGGCGCAGCGCTTCCAAACTTGCCCCAGGCGTCTGGATTGAAAGGATGTGTCTGGCCGACTCCAGTTTCTCGGACAGCGCCTGTTCATCCAGCAGGCGAAAGTGATGTTGGCTCAGCACGTTGAAACTCATGCCAGCGACCACCAATACAGCGATGACCGCGAACATGATCATCAGGGTTAGACGCTTGACGAGTGAGGACCCGGCGAGCATCACTCCGGTTCATCCATCATGTAGCCCATGCCTCGGGCTGTGTGAATGAGCTTGGGAGCAAAGTCGTCATCAATCTTTGCCCGCAGCCGTCGTATCGCCACCTCGATCACATTAGTGTCGCTGTCGAAGTTCATGTCCCACACCTGAGAGGCAATCAGGGACTTGGGCAGTACCTCTCCACGCCGGCGCATCAACAGTTCCAGCAGTAAAAATTCCTTCGCGGTCAGGTCGATTCGTTTGCCATTTCGGGTTGCACGTCGTTTGAGCAGGTCGACCTCAAGATCGGCCATCTTCAAGGTGGTTTGCGTTGTTGAGCTGGTGCCTCGGCGCAACAAGGTTCGCACTCGGGCCAGTAGCTCCGAGAAAGCGAATGGCTTGATCAGGTAGTCATCGGCGCCCAGCTCGAGACCTTTCACCCGATCCTCCACGCCGTCCCGAGCCGTCAGGAACAAGACCGGGACGCATTTGCCCGCCGCGCGAACCATTCGCAGGACTTCCCAGCCATCCAGCCCGGGCATCATCACGTCGAGAATCAGCAGGTCGTAGCTTTCGCTCAGTGCATATTGAAGGGCATCGGTACCCGTGAGGACTCGATCGACAATGAAACCTGCCTCTGCAAGGCCCTGCTGCAAATAGGCTCCGGTTTTTGGTTCATCCTCGGCTACCAGTAGTTTCATGTGCTGCGCCCCAATGGTGTACATGCCCCAGTGTGCAGCAAAAAAGTCAGCTAACCAGAAGCTGACGCAAAAGTAATGTAGGTATCAGGCGGCTGTCAGGGAGCTCCGTCTACGGTCTTTTATGACAGGCCTGTCAGATGCTGGAGGACAAGGCGTGCCACCCATCGCCAGACCTGACAAAACGGTAATGTCGAGCTCAGCTTACTGAAAGCACAGCCTGGCTAATGTGCCCCAAGCCTGAAGCCCTTGGGGCTCACAAACAAGCCAGGCATGAGCGCTGCTGAGCCTGGCTTACAGAAATGTAATCACTCCGGAATCTGTGATGTGGCAGTTTCAGCTTGCTCGTTCCCGCCGCGACCTGTGCTTTCTGAAGTCCACAAGGCGTGTGGGAAACCTGAGGAAATCGGGGCCTGCGACGTCGAACAGCCCTGGATATCAGCGAATTACCTGAATGACTGGACACTACGGCATGCAAAGCAAAACCACGAGACGGTCGTTCGTCAAAGGCCTGGCCGCTACTGGAGTACTGGGTGGACTGGGCATGTGGCGCACGCCGGTCTGGGCAGTGACCAGCCCTGGCCAACCTAATGTGCTGACAGGCACCGAATTTGACCTGCACATCGGTGAGTTACCGGTCAACATCACCGGCGCGGCGCGCACGGCCATGGCAATCAACGGCTCGCTGCCCGGCCCGATTCTTCGTTGGCGTGAAGGTGACACTGTCACGCTGCGCGTGCGCAACCGCTTGAAGCAGGACACGTCCATCCATTGGCACGGCATCATCCTGCCGGCGAACATGGACGGTGTACCGGGCCTGAGCTTCCATGGCATCGCGCCCGATGGCATGTACGAATACAGGTTCAAGGTCCATCAGAATGGTACCTATTGGTACCACAGCCATTCCGGGCTGCAGGAGCAGGTCGGGGTGTACGGCGCTCTGGTCATCGATGCCAAGGAACCTGAGCCGTTCACCTATGATCGCGATTACGTGGTCATGCTGAGCGATTGGACCGATGAAGACCCTGCCAGGGTGCTGTCCAAGCTCAAGAAGCAGTCGGACTATTACAACTTCCACAAACGTACGGTTGGCGATTTCGTCAATGACGTGAGCGAGATGGGATGGTCGGCGGCGGTGGCGGATCGGAAAATGTGGGCCGAGATGAAAATGAGCCCAACCGATCTTGCTGACGTAAGCGGCTATACCTACACCTATCTCATGAATGGCCAGGCCCCGGACGGTAACTGGACGGGAATCTTCAAGCCGGGTGAAAAAATCCGCCTGCGCTTTATCAACGCCTCGGCCATGACCTACTTCGATGTGCGTATCCCGGGCTTGAAAATGACTGTCGTCGCCGCCGACGGACTGCATGTCAAACCCGTGAAGGTCGATGAGTTGCGCATCGCCGTAGCCGAAACCTATGACGTCATCGTCGAGCCGGACGACGCACAGGCTTACACCATTTTCGCGCAATCCATGGATCGTACCGGGTACTCCAGGGGCACATTGGCCGCGCGCGAAGGCATGCAGGCGCCAGTACCGGCAGTTGATCCACGCCCCATCATCTCGATGAGCGACATGGGCATGGACCACGGCGGCATGGGTGGGATGGGCCATGGTGGCATGGCTGGAATGGACCATAGCAAGATGGCTGGCATGGACCACGGCAGCATGGCCGGCATGGACCACAGCACGATGGCTGGCATGGACCACGGCAGCAAGGCCGACATGGACGGTGCCATGCAGACTCACCCGGCTTCAGAGACCGACAACCCCTTGGTCGATATGCAGACGATGACCCCCACGCCCAAGTTGAGCGATCCCGGAATCGGGCTGCGCAACAATGGGCGTCGCGTGCTTACCTATTCGGATCTGCGAAGCACCTTCACTGATCCAGACGGACGAGAGCCGGGTCGTACCATCGAGCTTCATCTAACCGGACACATGGAAAAGTTCGCCTGGTCCTTTGATGGCATCAAATTCTCGGACGCCGAACCCCTGCGTCTCAAATATGGTGAGCGTCTTCGCATCACCTTGGTCAACGACACCATGATGACTCACCCCATCCACCTCCATGGCATGTGGAGCGACCTGGAGGATGAGGACGGTAACTTCATGGTCCGAAAACACACCATCGACATGCCACCCGGCTCGAAACGAAGCTACCGCGTGACTGCGGACGCTTTGGGTCGTTGGGCCTATCACTGCCACCTGCTGTTCCACATGGAAATGGGCATGTTCCGAGAAGTCCGTGTGGACGAATGAACTGGAGATTAGAGATGAGCAAACCCATGAAACGCAGCGCCTTTTTCTTCTCTGCCGCCCTGGCAGGTGTGATGGCTGTATATGCCCCCGCCTCGTGGTCCGGCGAACATCAGCAGCCTACGCAGAAGTCTGCGGATGCAACGAAATCCAGCGCCGGAGCCAAGGGCTCTGCGGGCAAGCAAACGGAAGGCATGGATCATGGCGCCATGAAGGGCATGGATCATGGCTCCATGAAAGGTATGGATCATGGTGCCATGAAAGGCATGGATCATGGCTCGATGGAAGGCATGGACCACAGCAAAATGATGGACTCGCAGGGCGGCGACAAAGCTAAGGCAGGGAAAGATGGTCAATAGGCTGACACGACCATCGCTCCTGGCATTGACGGTGGCCTTCAGCGCACTGGGTGGGATGCCAGGCTTTGCGGCTGAAGAAATGGACCATTCAGCGATGGGGCATGGGTCCATGCAGGGAAGCATGGACGCCATGGATCACAGCCAGATGAAACATGGTCAACCTGAGGCAAAGCCTGCTGCGATGGACCATGGCCAGATGGGCCACGGGAGCATGGAAGGGATGGATCACGGCGCCATGGATCATTCGAAAATGGACCACGGCTCTGCCCAGACGCCCACGAAGACCAGTCGCACCCCGATTCCGGTACTGACGGACGCCGACCGACAAGCCGCGTTTCCTCCCCTGGGTGGACATGAGGTGCATGACAGCGGCATCAACAGCTTCTTGTTGCTGGATCAGCTCGAATATCAGGATGCAGACGAAGGCAGTACTTTGGCGTGGGACGCCTCGGGGTGGATTGGCGGCGATATCAACCGGCTGTGGGTCCGCTCCGAGGGCGAACGCACCAATGGCGTTACCGAAGACGCGGAACTACAGCTTCTGTATGGGCGCTCCATCAGTCCTTGGTGGGATGTGGTGGCTGGCGTTCGCCAGGACTTCAAACCCGAGTCACCGCAAACATGGGCAGCGTTCGGTGTCCAGGGCATGGCGCTTTACGAATTTGAAGCTGAAGCCACCGCGTTCATTGGTGAGAATGGCCAGACCGCCGCTCGGCTGGAAGGCGAATACGACATGCTGCTGACCAATCGCCTGATCCTCCAGCCAACGGCCGAAGCCAATTTCTATGGCAAGAACGACCCCGAACGCGGTGTTGGTTCCGGCCTCGCCAATACAGAGGTCGGACTACGCTTGCGATACGAGGTCGTTCGCCAGTTCGCACCTTACATCGGTGTCACCTGGAGCCGCTCCTACGGCAATACCGCTGACCTGATTCGCGACGACGGTGGGGATGTGGATGAAGCGCGCTTTGTTGCCGGCATCCGGATGTGGTTTTGAGAACCTGACATGAAAAAAACAATTACAACGCTGGTGGCAGCAGGCGCCGTGGGGAGTGCGGCCGTTTTGGGCAGCGCGTATTTCGGCCTGGTGAACGTCGGTGCGGATGACCCCCACTTTCCGGCAGTGCATGCATTCCTCGCCATGGCGCGGGATCGCTCCATCGAGGTTCGCGCACGGGATATCGAGGTGCCGAACCTGAAAGATGAAGCGCTGATTCGTACAGGCGCAGGAAACTACAACGCCATGTGTATCGGCTGTCACCTCGCCCCTGGGGTGGACAAGACCGAGCTCAGCCAAGCGCTTTATCCAGCGCCTCCCAACCTCACCAGAACGGGTGCAGGCAACGATCCCGCCGCCGCATTCTGGACCATCAAACACGGTATCAAGGCCACCGGCATGCCTGCCTGGGGCAAAAGTATGGGGGATCAGTACATCTGGGGCATTGTCGCGTTCCTTGATCAACTGCCGCAGATGAACGCTGAGCAGTACAACACACTGGTCGCCTCCAGTGGTGGCCACCAGCACGGTGGCGGGGAAAGCCAGATGCACAATCATGAAGGCCAGCACAGCGGGAATGCACCTGATCATCACAGCAAGGCAGCCTCCACAGCTGGCCATCATGATATGAAGCAATCAGAGGCGCATCACCCACCCTCCCCTGACTCCGACGGTGGCGAGCGTGAAACCGGCCATCATGGCGGTCATGGCGCGGCCGGCTCCGATAGCGATCATCACACCAAGCCCGGTGCGAAGACGCATACACACAAAGATGGAAAGGAACACACCCATGAAAGCTGACAGCCGCGTTCTCAGGTTGGCTGCCCTCGCGGCTTTTCTCACACTGCCACCCGTTTACGCAGCGGCGCCGACCCCTATCGATGTGCACCGGGATGCCAATTGCGGGTGCTGTACAAAGTGGATCGCGCACCTGGAGCACAATGGCTTCAAGGTAATCGATCACGTCGAAACCGATATGCGTCCTGTGAAGCAGAAGCTTGGGGTCGCACCGCGCCTGGCTTCTTGCCACACCGCCGTGATCGATGGAAAGTTTGTCGAGGGTCATGTGCCAGCGGAGCAGGTTCGTGATCTGGCAAAACGGGATGATCTGCTCGGTATCGCCGCACCCGGTATGCCAGCGGGCTCTCCAGGCATGGAAGTGGATGGTGTCACGCATGCCTACCAGGTTATCGGCCTCACCCGAAGCGGGGACGATGAAGTGATTGCCCAATACCCAGGCCATTGACGCTATCGTTGCCAACGCAAACGGCGCTCTTCGAGGCGCCGTTGTCGTGTGGGCAGGCCACGCTGGCGGCTTAATTCTGGCCGCGGCAACTGATGCCGGCAGTGCCGTACTCCAGAATGTTCAACGTCCCGTTGAGTCTTCATAGGTCATTTACGTCGGCATCACGTCACATGTACCCAGGTTCGAAGTCACACTGATCACTTTCTCAATGTCGAGTTACATCCCGTAGCGGTAGCGGGTGACCTCGGGCGGTTTTTTCCATTGACGGTTGCATAGTCACGCATAGCGTACTCATTTGCCTGAATCATCGTTCCTTGCAAGCGGTCGGATCAAAGTCGCTGATGCCGATCCCGTCCATTCGCCATAGCCCACGAGCCAGAGCCCTTTTTCGCTGAAAGCGCGATTACCCTCGACCTCTACGCGCCCTTCTTCTGCCGAGTATTGCCTTCCATTGCTCGCTTTTTGCGCCCCCCCCAATTTCTAACGCCCGGCCCTGGTACACGGTTGCCATCCAGAGCTTTCGGACCAATATGCGCGCGGACTCGATTGCCAGTTTCATCTAGGGGAAATCCGATTCAGTCGATTACCAAAGCCACTATTTATCCGCCACCCTATGTACATGAGGGTATGCCTTAGCTGATACGCGTACATTCAAATTTATTTGCCCTTTCCGCTTGATAAGTGACACTCATAGTGCAACAGTATTAGTGAAGCACCCTAACTGATACGGAAGGCACATCATGTTTATCCGCGCATATCTCCGAGCATCCACTGAAGAACAAGACGCCAGCCGCGCCCAATCCTCGCTAGACCAGTTCGCCAGCGAACATAACAAGGTCATCGCGAGCGTGTATTTGGAGAATGCCAGCGGCGCCACCGCAGACCGGCCCGAGTTACTGCGTCTGCTCAAAGATGCGCGCAAGGGTGACGTGCTTCTGGTGGAGTCGATAGACCGGCTCTCCCGCTTGCCGGTGGAGGACTGGCAGAAGCTCAAGGCCACGATTGATTCCAAGGGCCTGCGCATCGTCGCGCTCGATCTGCCGACCAGTCACCAGGGAATGCAGGACACGAAGGGCGACGAGTTCACCGGGCGGATGCTTGGCGCTATCAACTCGATGCTGGTGGAAATGATGGCCGCCATTGCGCGCAAGGATTACGAGCAACGCCGCGAGCGTCAGGCCCAGGGTATCGAGAAGGCCAAAGCTGCCGGTAAGTATCAGGGCCGGCCGATTGATGAAGATCTGCACAAGCGCGTTACGGAACTGCTCGGTGCAGGCCTTGGCATCCGCGCGACAGCCAGGCACGCCAACTGCTCAACCACCACAGTCCTCAGGATCAGGGACTTGGCCAGCGCTTGAAAGCACCAATAAAAAGGCTTTGCCGCCACTTGTCGCGACCTAAAAGCCAGCACTGCGCTGGCAGCTCCGATCTGCGTAGGCGATATGACAACACACCCAATGGAGTCACGCGCGTGGATCATCACCAGGCAGCCAGTCTACGGCATAGCCGATTGGACGGACCGGCCTATTACCAAAAAACTGGTTTGGTGCTAACCATGTTTACATCCAGATTGAACCATTGAATTCCGATATAGGGACCGGTAGAGAGCAACAAATTGTAGCCCTTCGCGACAGACAGCAACCGGCCAAAAGCGGTCAGTCCCGAACGACTGCTCCCGACCCAAAGCTGCCCTTCGCGAAGAGAGGCTTGCGGCCAGAGCGGCCGGTTTAAATCGCATCTGCTATCTAAGTCGAAAACTACATCATGATTGGCTGACTGACTGGAACAACCCACGAACGACTTCCCTCAACCACCGATTACCACTGTCCTGATGATATCGGGCATGCCAATGCTGTTTGACCGTGAACCCCTCCACTTCGAACGGGCAGTTATGCGCCCGTAACCCATGCATGTCGGCCAGTGTCTGCCCAATATGCTGCGGCAAGGTCGCCAACAGATCCGTCTTCCCAATTATCATCCCCAACCCCAGAAACGCCAGCAGATCCAGCATAATCCGCCGCTCGATCCCAGCCCACGCCAATCCCGCCTCCAGCAGCTTCTGCCCTGTCCCGGCAATGATCTGCACATGCCCCTCGGCGCGGTAGCGCGCCAGGTTCATGCCTTTGCCCAAACGCGGATGCTGCGGATTACTCAAACAAACCCAGTCCTGCTCGAACAGCACCTGCTGATACATCCCCCCACCCAGCCCAGGCACGAGGCCGATGGCCAGGTCCGCCTCGCCCGATTCCAGCGCGCTTTCAGTGTTGCCATTGATCCGCGCCGCCACCAGCCGGAGCCCGGCGCAGCTCCCTGGACGAGCGGCGCCTGACAAGCAATCCGGCCTACACGGCCAACATTAGTGATGGGTACAGGGCCTTGAAGATCCGTGCTTCGGCAAACAGCACAAAAGCACATTCGCCACTCTAGGCCCTGCCTCGCACCCTGCCCAAGCTTGATCAGTAGAATTGCGTGCTTTTTTGAGTCAGCTCGACCTTGTACCCGTTAGGATCTTCAATGAACGCGATAGGCCCTCATACTCACTGAGCATCCCGCGCTTCAGGGTTCGGCGGATCGATGCGTTCGATATTTCCCAGGACCAACGCTCGCCCGGCAAACAGACCGCCCGATGTTTCCAGGGCAAAACGTTCGGCATCGCGTGTCCGCACCTCGTCGGTCACCGTGTCGGCTTCGAGCACCGACGCCCCCAGCGTCAGCACGGCCTGACGGCCGAGCAGCAAAGCGGACTCAAAGGTTTCCCGCACGATGTAGTCGGCATCGTATTTGACAAGCTCCAGCGCGTGCTCGCGGTCAAAGGCGCGCACCAACACCTTCACCTGCGGGCAAAAGTGCCGCGTACTCTCGACGATGCGTGTCGCGGCTTTTTTGTCATTCACACAGACAATGATGGTGCGGGCGTGATGGGCCCCGGCAGCATGCAACAACTCATGGCGGGCACCATCACCGTAATAGACCTTGAAACCATAGGGCTCGACCGCGCGGATCACCTCCGGGTCCATATCGATGATTGAAAGTTTGGCGCCATGGGCGAGCGGCGCCTGACAGGCGATCTGGCCTAC
>Ga0247821_10000146_pt1 | contig 40830 bp, 47 predicted proteins | sample 13C_Glycerol_Day_FD_192481 | JGI IMG/M metagenome (GOLD analysis project Ga0247821, IMG submission 192481) | Soil microbial communities from agricultural site in Penn Yan, New York, United States - 13C_Glycerol_Day14 | ecosystem: Environmental > Terrestrial > Soil > Agricultural land | place... | reverse complement strand
ACAGGGCATAGGGAATACACTTGATGGTGCTGCTGATCTAGTTGTAGCAGCTTCAACTACTCATTTCCGCCGTAGATGAAGGGTAAGCATTTTTTGTGCCAACAATGCGCTTATATCTAACTTCTTGGTGGCGAGTTCACTGTGTATGACGCCGCCCCTGAGGCGGTGCACCTTGCAACCATTTCGCTAGAAAAACGTAAAGCAGGAATTGGGTATTACACCCCATTTTTGGGGGATTTCCCGTAGGTGTGGGATAGCGACTCCTCAAGACGCGAAAGATTTTCTTTTAGGATAAGAGTTCCGGGGGCATGTCCGCTTCTGGCCGTTTTCTGCCGGTCCTCACCGGCAGCTATGGGTTGTCGATTGCTGCCCTTCGCGATAGGCATCAATCGGCCAAAAGCGGAAATCCATGCAGGTAACTAGACTGACGCTAAGCCAGTAGCTTTTTTTGATCCAGGTCAACTGTCGCAAAGCTGCCAGCGCTAGTGTCTAGCTTACTTTTGCTACGGGTTGAGCAGATGACCAGGTTCCGGAACCATCAACGCACGTTGCTACGCATGGCCTTGGTGCTGTGGGTACTGGCGTTCGGGGTTGCGGCCAGCCATGGCTGCCTGTCCTGCTCAGAGCATGACCACGCACTAGCCCATACGGACGTCTCAGCCAGTCTGGAGGGGCATACGCACCAGTTGCATGCCAGCGGCTGTTTACAATTCTGTGACGACAGCGTATCCGCGCTCAAACTGGCGCCGAGGTACCTTCCGTTCGGCCAGGTCCTCAGGGTGCTCCTGCTCACGCTTCCCGTTCTCTTCCTGCCTGCCGTCATCCCTCCGCGCTTCGGCACACTCGCCATGCAACGGATTGCGCCGCCCCGGCCGCCGGCACGCCTGAGCTTCGTCCGCTTCAACGATTGACCCACCGTTCGTGCACCCGGGCTATCGGGCACACAGCCTTGCTGCGCCTGCACGACCAGGTGCGGCTGCGCTTCATTTCACCCTTTGAAACACCTGGAGATCGCCATGCACATCACAATCAAATCACTTGTCGCCGCACTACTGATAGGCAGTCCGCTGCTTGCCGTGGCTGTCGACGAACATCACCCCGAGCAGGCTCCGGCGAAAGCCGAGAGCACGTCGGCGCCGCCCCAGGAGCAGGCCATGGCCGAACAGATGCAAAAGATGCAGGCCATTCACGACAGGCTTGCTGCCGCCAAGACCCCGGAGGAGCGCCAGGCGGCCATGCACGACGGCATGCAGGCGATGAGGGAAGGCCTGGGCATGATGCAGAACGGCTGCGCCGAAAAAGGTATGGGCCAGCACATGAAGATGATGGATTCGAAGATGATGAACATGATGATGCAAATGATGGATCAGCAGGCCGGCATGATGGGTTCGCACTCGGACATGAAGGGCATGCCCATGCAGCAACGCATGGACCAGCCGGCTCAGAAACCAGCCCAGTAATCACACGGCGCGGCTCCGGCCTTGGCCTGTAGGGCGCAAGCATACCCAGGCCAAGGTGGGGCTCCGCCCTGGAGAATACTCATGAACGTTTCGTCTTCATCCCATCAGCCGCCATCTTTCTGGCGCAGTAAGCCCGGCATTGCCCTGGGCATGTTGCTGGTCATTGCCTTGTTCTACCTAGCGCGTGAGCACTACGGTCATATCTCGCAGCTGTTGCCGTACGCGATCTTGTTGCTGTGCCCCCTGATGCACCTGTTCGGCCATCACCACGGCGGCCACGGCCATCATGGCGGAAAAGACAATGCCCCCAAGGATGATGAAAGAGGCTGACTTATGCACGGTAATGAAGACACACATTCATCACCTGGAACCGAAATCTCCTCCGGCAAAGTGAAAGACCCCGTCTACGGGATGACGGCCAAAAGTGACAGTGCCCATCAACTGCTGCAGTACGCCGGAGAGTCCCACCGATTCTGCAGTGAAAAATGCCTGTCGAAGTTCAAGGCGGCACCGGAGCCGTATGGCGCCTCTGTGCCGGAGGAGACGAACAGCCTCCCAACGGCTGCAGGTGAAAGCTGGTACGCCTGCGCGATGCGCCCCGAGATACGTCAGCTCGGTCCGGGCACCTGCCCCAAGTGCGGCATGACTCTGGAACCGGTTCAGCCGGAGTTGGAGCAAGAAGAGAACCCTGAGCTGCGGGATTTCTCCCAGCGCTTCTGGTGGACGTTGCCACTGACCGTCATCGTTACACTGCTGGCCATGGGCGAGTATGCCATGAACCTGTCCCATGGCTCCACGCAGAACTGGGTCGAGCTGTTGATTGCCAGCCCGGTGGTGCTCTGGGCGGGTTGGCCATTCTACGTGCGCGGTGCGCTCGGTGCTCCAGTTTAGCTCCAGGGTCGATGGGCGCGATCCCAGGCAGCCTGATCAGCTCGATTAGCCCGATAGCTCCTTGGCCACCATTGCGTCTGATCTCACGGCTAATGGTAGAGGCCGCTCGCCTAGGCGTCACTACTCACAGCCTCTACAAATGGGTAAAGGCTGTCACCCCGAGAAGTCGGAAAAGCAGGCCAGCGAATTACTAGGAGCCATGAGCGAAATCCTGCGGCTTAGGGCCCAGATGCGCCGCCTTGTAGAAGAGCGAGACATCCTAAAAAAAGCCGTACGGTACTTTGCTAGGGAGCCCGAGTGAAGTACCGCTTCATGAACGAGCATCGCCATCAGCATGCAGTTGCCACCATGTGCAGAGTGTTGCGAAGGCATGTACATCATTGCCACAGGGGCAGACTTTAGAGAGTTAATTGCTACGCTGTAGTGACTTGTATAAATCCATATGTACCAAGCAGGAACATCGCATGCCCCGGCACGGCGACACTACACAGCAGCCAAGCTGACCAGCTCCCATCGTTCGGGGGATTCATGCCTCCGCTTTTACTCGCCGATTATGACCACATCCCACAAGCGCTCTGCATGAGCGTTCCTCCGGACGCTCCTACGAACCAGTAACGGATCAAAGCACTACACACCGCAATGCTTTTATAAGCCAGGCTGGCCAAAGGTTTCTTTCTGCCAGGCTCGTTGCAACAACTTCGTGACTTCATCGTCTGAGGTTTGCGAAAAATCCGCATACCAATAACCGATTGAAACCAGCCATTGAAGTGTCAGCGGACAGATCACCTCATCAACTTCACCCCGTAGTTGCTCCACCGTCTCCAGCGGGGCCACTGGAACAGCAACAACAATACGACACGGCGCATGGGTACGTACCGCATGAATTGCGGCTAGCATCGAGGTGCCGGTTGCCACTCCATCGTCAATGAGAATCACGACTTGATCTTTCAGATACAAGGATGGCCGGTTACCTCGATATACCTGCTCGCGACGCAGTAACTCTTGTTTTTCCCGGGCGAGAACAGCACCGAAACTGGCTTCATCGATCGGGTGAGCGCGTAGCGCTTCTTCATTCATGATCTGCACACCGCCACTGGCAATAGCGCCCATCGCGAACTCAGGTTGTGATGGAAGGCCCAGCTTGCGGACCAGCATCAGGTCCAAGCGAACATTCAGTGCACAGGCAACTTCGTACGCCACTGGTACACCGCCACGCGGCAACGCGAGGATTATCACGTCGTCTCGATTTGCGTATTTAAGCAGTGGTTCAACTAGTCGGCGTCCGGCCTCGACCCGGTTCACATAGGTGCTTTGCGGGGAAGGACTGTTCGTCATTGAAATCTCCTGCGGCGATGCTGCCCTTACATACGGCTTTTGCCAGCCTTTTACCAGGCTGAATGGGCTGTCGTTACAATCCAGCCTGCTCCGTTTCATCCGTTCAGGGTTGATTTTGATCAAATGTGGAATGACAGGCCCTCGTTCTCAAGGCACGTTTACAGCAGAAGTTGCCTACTTAACTTATGTCAGAAAATCACACAGCCTCTTCGCTATGCTTATTGGCGACTCCGCCGGCTCCCCTGCCCCCCTTCGTCGGGCCAGGAGCTGCGGCATCGGCTATGTATCGACCTTACCGGAGATTGCCATGTCGCCACTTCCCCAACGACTGCGGGTCTATGACAGCGATGAACTGGCGGGCGTATTGCAAGTGATGGCGCGCCAGGCTGCGGCATTGCTACCAGCCACACAGACTGTATTGATTGGTATCCAACGCCGTGGTGAGCCGCTGGCGCAGCAGTTACAGCATTACCTAGCGCAAATGACCGGCGGGCCAGCCCTGCCGCTCTACCCGGTGAAAGTCAAGCGATACGCCGATGATCTGACCGTGCTCCACGACCATGCGCAGCTTACCGAAAATCCCGCCCTGAATACGCTGGATCTTGCCCATACCACCGCGTTGGTAGTTGATGACGTGTTGTACGAAGGTCATTCGCTGCTGCGTACCTGCGCTTATCTGGCGCAACTCGGCGTGCGTCGTTTGCACACGGCGGTATTGGTGGACCGGCATGTATGCCATCAGCCGATCCGTGCCGATATTGTCGGGATTCACCTGCAGGTGGCTCCCCAGGACATCATCGAATGCAATGTCCCTCCCTATGAGGCTGAATTCTGCATAGAAATAGTGCGCCATGGTGTCGTCTACTGAACCACGGGTATCAAGCACGCGCTTCCTTCGACAGCTTTACGGCGAGCACGCTACATGTTGCCTGGCCAACCACTCGCTCCGTGGTATCTCCAATCAGCTTTGCCCATCGCTTGGGTTGCACCACACCCATGACCAGCACATCGATCGCCAATGCCTCGACTTGCTCCATAATGATGGGCACGGGGGCACCTTGCAGAAAGTACCGATGCGAAAGGGAAATACCATGTGCGTCTGCCAAGGCATCAAACGGCGCTTGTAGTGCTTCGCGCAAGGGCTCGATCCAGGGTTTGGCGAGACTGGCATTGGCCAGCAGTGGAGCAGGCAGGTCGTACACGGACATAAGATTAAGTTCCCCCGTGCACTGCAATGCCAGGCTCTGGGCCGTGCGAATCAGTCGCTGATTGAATGCTTGCTGCTCCGCCCCAGGGTCAGAGACATCCACGGCAATCATAATATTGCGCGGCATCGCTGGAGCATTGGGCGCAACGAAGTGGATCAGCCCGTCATAGTGACGTAATAAAGCGTTGTCAAGCGATGAATGGAAGGCCCGCGCGAGCAACGATGCTGGATGGCATCGAGTAATTACCATGTCTGGATTGAATTCTGTGATGTAGTCCAACACCAGGCGACCCGCATCCTCGGCCTGCATCACCACGCAGGTCAGTCGCACGCTATCGTCTCGCTGCTCCTCCATCAGGTCGTTCAAAGACTTATTGAAATGCTTGAGTGAGGCCTCAGCTACTTGTGGGTATTGCAGTTCATGGTGCAAGCGCAGTTCAGCGGGCTCAAACACCCCCAACACTTGAAGTGCCGCTCCACTGGCTTTGGCTAGCGATACTGCCCGATGCAGTGCAGCTGATCTCGGATCGACCTCTTCGAGGATCAACAATAGCTGGCGGTACTGGCTCATTCGCCACCTCCTGCGAGGGAATACCCCGAACAATACAATTATCGGGGCTTGTACTGCGTTCCTCTTGATAAAAATCAAGGCTGCGCAAGCTGACAAGGTCACGCTGAATACATACCCCCGCATTGCAACCAGCCCCATGCTCGCTGGAGGTCACCATGAAAACCTTCTCACGACTGCTACTGATCTGCCACCCAGAACTTCATGCATCCGTGGCCATGACCCGCGCACAGGCGTTGGCCAAAAGCACCGCAGCAACGCTGCACCTGGTAGTTCTCGGTAAGCTGCCTTCGCGGGTTACCACGCTGAACCATGCCTTGCACCGCAGCGCCCACCAACAAGAACAGCAACGCTCCCAGGCTTGGTTGGACGAACAGGTGCATGAACTACGCAATCTAGGTATCAAGGCCTATGCTGAGGCAGTGGATGAGGATGATCCGCTGAACGACCTTATGCGCCTGGTACGGTTGCATCATATCGATATGATCATCAAGGACATCACCTATGAGACGGCCTTGAGCCGTGCCCTGCTCAAACCGCTTGATTGGCAACTGTTACGCCAATCCTCAATACCCTTGCATCTGGTGGCCCACGCCGAGCACCAGCTACCGACCCGGGTACTTGCAGCGGTGGACTTGTCCCAGGATGACCCCGCCATGGAGCAACTCAATACCCGGATCCTCGAGTCGGCAAAAGCAATGGCACAGCAGTGCAAAGCGCAATTGCACTTGCTGCAGGCCTACGACTGGAGCCGAAGCTTTGTCGCCTATGCCGCTGGGCCCATCGCGTGGAGTGAGCAACTGCTGGATCAAATGACCGGACATGCCAACGAGCGCATGCATCAGCTCGGCGCACGGTTCGGCATTGAAGCAGGGCATCAGCACATGATCAAAGGCCCGGCAACCTGTGTCATCAGTGACTATGCCAACCAGAACGAATTCGATGTAGTGGTGATGGGTACCCTTTATCACGAAGGGATCACCAGGATTGTCGGCAGTACGACAGAGCAGGCGCTCTACAAGCTGCGCTCCAGCATCCTGGCGATCCACAGCTAATCTGTCAGTGGAGCCAAGCATGAATAACAGCCGTCCACTCTTGTTTGCCCTGCAGGGCAGTGAAGCCTATGCAACGGGTGTGGCCAAGCGGCTCGGGTGGCAGTTGGCGTCGCACGAAGAACGCGATTATGAAGACGGCGAGCACAAATGCTGGCCAACAGCGACGGTCAATGGCTACCGGGTCGTGCTGATCCATTCACTTTACAGCGATGACCGACAGAGTGCCCATGACAAGCTTTGTCGCCTGTTGTTCTTTTGCAACGCGCTCAAGGATGCTGGTGCCTGCCAGGTGAAGGTTGTAACCCCTTACCTGTGCTATGGACGCAAGGACCGCCGGGTAGAAACCCAGGACGCCACCATCACTCGCTACGTAGCGGCCATGATGGAGGCCTGCGGCGTGGACCAGCTGGTCGCGCTGGATGTCCATAATCCGTCGGCCTTTGATAATGCTTTGCGCATCCCGGCGTGGAACCTGCAATGCACGGAGTTGTTCGCGGCGCATTTCGCGTCGATTGTCGGCAACGCACCGGTGGTGGTGGCGTCACCGGACACTGGAGGCATCAAGCGGGCCGAACTGTTTCGCCAGGCCCTTGAACGCCTGCTGAAACAACCGGTAGGCGGCGCCCTGATGGAGAAGCATCGTGATCAAACCTCCCTGACAGGTACGCACCTGGTTGGCAATGTATCAGGTACCACTGTCATCGTTTTTGACGACCTGATCAGCACCGGCCAAACCTTGATCCGTGCCGGCCAAGCTTGCCGCAATGCTGGCGCCGCTCGCCTGTTCGCCGCCGCGACCCATGGCTTATTCACAACAGGCAGCCAATTATTCGACACCTCACTGTTCGAGCGCATCGTAATCACCGATAGTGTGCCGCCCTTTCGCCTGCAGTCAGCCGGTATGCACCCTCAGCTTGAGGTACTCGAGAGCACCGCACTAGTGGCAAAGTTACTATTGCAAGGAGCCTGATACAGTTCGTCTGCCCCACGCACTATGTATCAGTACCGACCTGAACGTTGCCCCCATCTGTTGTCGCCAGACCTGCTCCTTTTTGAATAAAGCGTAGCTAACGTCGGTCCAGGTAGCGGAATAGTTCTTCTTCTTGGTTGAAATGTAGGCTGACCAGCGTGTCCAGACGAATCAACTGATGCTGGATGGCATCGGCGGTCACGGAGGGAGGGCTAGTGCCGAAATCACTGCTCATGCGAACCAGTAACTGGATCAGCCGGAAAATCTCTCGATGCGTGTGGCTCATGGCGAACAATGGGTCCTCCCCCGGCAGGCTTCGGCCCAGCAGCGGGTACAATGTACGTTCATCATCGCGCTCGTGGCGGACCAGCAACGTTTGAAGCGCCTCGACCAATGTGCGCAGGTCAGCATGAGCCTGATCGGGGGGCCGAAGGGCGAAGTCGCGAGCCATTTGGCGAAGAGTGCTCAATACACCGGCCAACTGCTGGTGCTCGCTCTGCAACTGGTCGATGTACTCCATGGCGATACCTGCCCGCCTGCGTCCTTGGAGGGGCCCCAGGGCCCGCAAGGCATTGAGAATGATCGCTACATCGATGCCTTCCTGAACCACCGCACCAATCAAGGGAGGCAGGTAGCCCACTGCAGCGACGATCATGGCCAGCGCTGACAGGCCCATTCCCACCCACACCCCTTGCCGGGCGATATGAACAGCATGCCGGGCAATATCCAGTGCTTCGACCAGACGATCCAGGCGATCGACAAGCAGCACCACGCCGGCTGCCTGCACAGAGGCCGTCACTCCGCCTGCACCCATGGCGATACCCACATTCGCAGCTGCCAACGCCGGCGCATCGTTGATGCCATCACCGATCATTGCAGTACTGCTGATGCGGCAACCTTCCTGCACAAGCCGCACTTTGTCTTCGGGGGTCAAGCCAGCACGAAGCTCGTCGATTCCGGCCGACAAGGCAACCATCTCGGCAGTTTGCAGGCGATCACCGGTGAGCATGACGATCCTGTCGATGCCGCGCTGGCGCAGGCGCCGCAAAGTCTGGGGCGTTTCCCTGCGCACCTCGTCGACAAACCTCAGTAAACCCGCCAACCGCCCCTGTACAGCAATAAAGCTACCGCTGCAGGCCAGGTAATCCATCTGACTCAAGCAGGCTGCAGCCCAGTCGCTGACCCCAGCCTGCTCTTGCACATACTCCAAAGCCCCCAGACGCACATGCTGGCCGTCCACCTCGCCGCATAGTCCCTCCCCTGGGCTTTCCTGCACCCGTTGAGGTTTTATTAGCGGCAAATGATGCTCATGAGCGGCATCGACAATAGCTCTGGCAATCGGGTGGGTGGACGCCTGGGCCAGCGAAGCGGCAAGCCCTAGCAGATGCAGTGGCTCGTCCTGGCCATTTACCTCGATCGCCTGCAGGCCGGCATGGCCGCTGGTCAGCGTACCGGTCTTGTCGAGAAACACCTGCTCGATACCCGCCAGGGATTCCAGGGTCAGGCCATCCCTGATCAAGATCCCCCGCCGCGCCGCGCGGGATATACCCGACAAAATGGCGATCGGCACAGCCAGAATTAGCGGACAGGGAGTGGCAACCACCAGTACCGCAAGCACCCGTAAAGGGTCATCACTTAAAAACCAGGCGAACCCGGCGGTCAGCAAGGTCAATGGGATAAACGCCAAGGCATAGCGGTCAGCCATGCGCACGAAAGGCGCTCGCGACTGTCGCGCAGCCTCGGCCAGGCGCACGATACCGGCATAGGTACTTTGGGCCGCCGTATGCGTGGCGACCAGCAGGAACGGGGCGCCGGCGTTCGTGACCCCACTGAGCAGTTGCTCACCGGCATGGCGCGTGACGGGCAATGATTCACCCGTCAGGGCAGATTCATCCAGGTTGGCGACAGGGCTCTGCAATCGGCCATCCACCGGCAGCACCTCACCCAGCCGGACCAGTATCGTCTGCTCTGGCCTGACTTGCTCCACGGGAACCTCGCGTAGCCCATCGGCTTCCTGGATCGAGGCGTAGCGCGGCGCTCGCTCAATCAGGGCCCGCAACTCACGCTCAGCGTACTGCTTGCTGAAGGACTCCAAGGTTCTTCCGGTTGCCAGCATGAGGGCCACAACCGCCGCCACGAGCATCTGCTCCAGGGCAAGGGCGGCGGCGATCGACAGCAAAGCGATCAGGTCTACCCCTGCTTCTTTTCGAGCCAGGCGCTGAATGATTTCAGTCATCAGCACCGCCCCCATCAAATAGCTTCCAGCCGCCCAACTGATCGCGGCCCACTCCTGGTGCTGCGCAACGTAGGCACCTGCCCCGGCCATCAAGGTCAAGGCACACACCGCCAACAGCAAAGGGTTGTGCCATTTGTCGAGCACAACACGCCAGCGTTGCGCTTTCATTGTAGAGGCTCCAATGGCGGCGTCGGTTGTCTGCTACTTGTGTTTACTCTGCTTCTTCAGCCGTTGAAGCTGCTCGTTGTTCTGGTTGGCAATGCGCAGCGCCTCAGCAGCCATCGCCTCTACCCTCTCGAGTCTATTGTCAACCTGATCCGCCCTGAGTCTCGCCGTCGCAGCATTCGCTTCTGCAGACTCCAGACGCGCATCGATTTCCTCGGCGTTTCGATGACTACAACCGGAGGTGAACATCAGCAAGAGGGCATAGAGCCCTATCAGCAAGAACCTATACATGATGATGCCCTCACGTGACAGGTACATAGCATATTTTTCCCGAGTATCTGTCACTGTGCGCCCACGCATCTGATTTTTGTCAAGCCGACTGGGCCTTGGCTACGCAATATCGACCCTATAGCGGGTTTGACCTAAGTCAATCGCGGCCAGGCAAGAGCGGGTAAAAACTTGATTAAGGGCAACTTGCTCATACCCCTTTCCGAGGAAGCAGGACACCATCATGAAAGACCTGAACCTTCGTAAACTCGTTCTTGAAGAGCTGGAGTTCCAACCTGACATCAACGCGGCCAATATCGGTGTAACTGTCGAGGATGGCGTTGTGACGTTGTCAGGCCATGTCAGCAGTTATGCCCAGAAAATCGCCGCTGAGCGCACGGTCAAGGCGATCAAAGGCGTACGGGCCCTCGCTGAAGAAATCGAGGTCAGGCTGAACAAAGGTGAAGGCACGGCGGATGACACCATTGCCAACCGCGCGTTGAAGATCCTCGCCTGGAGTTCGGACGCCAATGTGGACGCAATCAAGGTCACTGTACGACACGGCAGGATCACCCTTGAGGGCGAAGTGGACTGGCAGTACCAGAAGGAAGTGATGGAACACGCCGTATGGCGTTTGTCGGGTGTGGTTGGGGTGGACAACCTGATTACCCTGCGCCCGCGGGTTAATGTGGCCGATATCCAACGGAGTATCGAGGACGCGCTCAAACGCAGCGCCGAGGTGGATGCCAGTCATATTCGAGTCAAGGTCAATGGCGACGTGGTACGGCTCGAAGGCAAGGTTCATCTGTTGCGGGAGCGGCAAATCGTGGAACGGGCCGCCTGGTCAGTACCGGGGGTAAGAAAAGTCGATGACTACCTGTTGATTGCCTGACTCGACGGGGGCGAAGCCGGCAAACAAACCCGCCCACCGGCTCTTTCGCCTCAGGAGCACGACCATGAATAAAGATCAGCCATGGAAGCTCTATTACCTGGCGATCGCACTCGCCGTGCTCGCCTTCATCCAGTTCGGCCTTTTCACCCGCCCGACGATACAAGCCATACCGTACAGTCAGTTTCTGCAATTGCTGGAAGAGCAAAAAGTCAGCGATCTACGGGTCGAACAGAATCGCATCGTCGGAAAGCTGGTCGTTCCCATCGATGGTCATGATCAGTTTTCCACGGTGCGCGTCGCCCCGGCATTGGCCGAGCAACTCGGCCGTGCGGGCGTCACCTTCACTGGCGCCTCCGACCGCTCCAGCACCGGGCCACTGCTGGAATGGCTGTTGCCATTGGTCATTATGCTGGTGGTTTGGCATTTCCTATTGCGTGGGCTGGGCGATAAGCAAGGGCTAGGAGGCTTCATGACCGTGGGTAAGTCACGGGCCAAGGTATACGTTTCGCACGATACCAAGGTGACGTTCGCCGACGTGGCAGGTATCGACGACGTCAGGGACGAGCTGACTGAAATCGTCTCGTTCCTGAAAAACCAGGCGTGGTACTCACGCCTTGGTGCCCATGTTCCCAAGGGCACGCTGCTGGTCGGCCCACCCGGCACTGGCAAGACGCTGGTTGCAAAAGCCATCGCAGGCGAAGCGGCGGTTCCATTTTTCTCGATCTCCGGTTCGGAATTTGTAGAAATGTTCGTTGGCGTCGGTGCCGCCCGTGTACGTGATCTTTTCGATCAGGCGAGAAAGGCCGCGCCTTGCATCATCTTCATCGATGAACTTGACGCATTGGGGAAAATGCGCGGTATCGGCGCATTGGGCGGCAATGATGAGAAAGAGCAGACGCTCAATCAGCTGTTGGCGGAGCTGGACGGTTTCGATCCACGCGAGGGGGTGGTTCTGCTGGCGGCGACCAACCGCCCGGAGGTGCTGGACCCGGCGTTGTTGCGGGCGGGGCGTTTTGACCGGCAGATATTGATCGACCGCCCTGACCGTAACGGCCGCCAGGCGATTCTCAAAGTTCATCTGCGCAAGATCGTCTGTGCCCCTGGCCTGGACTGCGAGCGCATTGCAGAAATCACCCCTGGCTTGACCGGTGCCGATTTGGCCAATCTGGTGAATGAGGCTGCTATTGTCGCCACGCGCCGCGCCAGTGACAGCGTCGAACTCCAGGACTTCACCGTCGCTGTCGAGCGCCTGGTGGCCGGGATAGAACGCAAAAGCAACGTGTTGCGCACTGATGAGCGCCAGACCGTGGCATACCATGAAATGGGACATGCCCTGGCCGCAAGCAGCCTGCCGGCGATGGACCCGGTGCATAAAGTGTCAATCATTCCCCGCGCTGCAGGCTCGCTGGGTTACACCCTGCAACGCCCCACCGACGATCGTTTTCTGCTCAGTCGCCAGATGCTCAAGGACCGCATCGCAGTATTAATGGCTGGGCGTGCCGCCGAGGACTTGGTCTTCGGCCAAGTCTCCACGGGAGCCGCCGATGATCTGGGACGTGCCACTGATATTGCCCGCCAATTGATCACACGGTTTGGCATGAGCGCTGAACTCGGCCAGTCAGTGCTGGAGCGTCAGCAAGCCACCTACCTTGGCGACTCAATCCACAAGCATATGGACAAAGACTACTCGGAACAGACCGCCCGCGAGATTGATCTGGGCATCCGTGCCTTGCTTGACGAGGCCTACGGCAGAGCCAAGACGCTGCTGGCACAACGGCGCGCCGACCTGGATGCCGGAGCCCAACTGCTATTGGCAAAAGAAACCATCACCCCTGAAGAGTTTCCCGCGCTGATGCCAACACAATCGAAAGCACCTAAAAATCAATTGCTTGATAAGCAGGGTTGATCTGTCACTTGAACCTTCATCGCGGGCTAAGCCAACAGTCGTCTGGCGTGCCCCCGGCGTCAAACAGTGCCCGCAGGTGTCCATTGCCAGTTCGTCACTTCAGGCATGTCTTCACCATGCTCGATCAGATAAAGCTTGTGCTTCTCCAAGGCCGACCAATAGCGCGCCCTTGCCTGCTCCAGTCGGTCGTGCAGACGCGGTACCCGTTCGAAGACATCCAGCACCAGCTGGAAGCGATCCAGGTTGTTGATGACAGCCATATCGAACGGCGTTGTCGTTGCCCCTTCTTCACGAAAGCCGCGCACATGAAAGCGCTCGCTGTTTGCGCGCTTGTACACCAGTCTGTGTATCAAGGCCGGATAGCCATGAAAGGCAAAAATGACGGGTTTATCCTGGGTAAACAGCGCGATGAATTCGTGGTCAGGCAACCCATGCGGGTGTTGCTGCGACGGTTGCAGCACCATGAGGTCGACGACATTTACCACTCTGATACGTAAGTCGGGCGCGTACTCGCGCAACAAGGTCACGGCGGCCAGTGTTTCCAGCGTCGGCACATCGCCCGCGCATGCCATTACCACATCCGGGTTATCGTCGTCCTGGCAGGCCCAGTCCCAACGGCCAATGCCCCTCTGGCAATGGCGGGTCGCCGCGTCAATGTCCAGCCATTGCCATTCCGGTTGTTTGCCCGCCACGATGAGGTTGATGTAGTTGCGACTGCGCAGACAATGATCGACGACAGACAGTAAACAATTGGCGTCGGGCGGCAGATAGATCCTTGCAATGTTGGCTTTCTTGTTAGCCAGCAGATCGAGGAAGCCAGGGTCCTGGTGCGAAAAACCATTATGATCCTGGCGCCAGACATGGGAGGTAAGCAGGCAGTTGAGCGAGGCAATGGGCTTGCGCCATGGCACTTCGGCAGCAATTTTCAGCCACTTGGCGTGTTGAATGATCATCGAGTCGACGATATGAATAAAGGCCTCATAACAGGACAGCAAGCCATGCCGTCCAGTCAAGACATAGCCTTCGAGCCAACCTTCACATACCTGTTCGCTCAGTATCTCCATAACCCGGCCATCTGGAGCCAGGTGGCAGTCGTCGGAAGACAGCAGGTCCATCCAGACCTTGGCCGTGATTTCATAGATGGCATCCAGGCGATTGGACGCTGTTTCGTCGGGGCCGAAGAGGCGAAAGTTATGCGCTACGAGGTTGTTTTTCATCACATCGCGCACATAGGCGCCGAGCACACGCGTGGCCTCGGCACGTAAGCGCCCTGGCGCCTCAAGACGTACCGCGTAAGCGCTGAAACACGGTAAGTCCAGTGCGCGAAGCATCACGCCACCATTGGTGTGGGGGTTGGCGCTCATGCGTCGACGCCCTGTGGGAGCCAGCGCTGCGATCTCGGGCAGCAGTGCGCCATCAGGGTCGAACAACTCATCGGGACGGTAGCTTTCCAGCCAAGTCTGAAGCTGTAAAAGGTGCTGTGGTTTGTCGAGCCCGGCGAGCGGTAGCTGATGGGCGCGCCAAGTGCCCTCCACCTGAAGGCCATCGACGAACTTGGGTCCTGTCCAGCCTTTTGGCGTGCGTAGTACCAGCATCGGCCAAGCAGGTCGCTCCAGCGGTTGCCCCGTGTTGGCTTGCCGTGCCATGCGCTGGATCTCGCGGATCTTCTCCAGGATCGTATCCAGTGTTCTGGCCAACGCTCGATGAACCTCCAAGGGCTCCTCGCCTTCGACGAAATAGGGATCGTAACCATAGCCATACAAAAGGCTGGACAGCTCGTCTTCGCTGATTCTGGACAGCACTGTCGGGTTGGCAATTTTGTAGCCATTGAGGTGCAGAACAGGAAGAACCGCGCCATCCCTGGCCGCATTGAGAAATTTGTTGGAGTGCCAACTGGCTGCCAGCGCGCCCGTTTCGGCTTCGCCATCGCCAATGACACACGCCACGATCAGGTCAGGATTGTCGAATGCGGCACCATAAGCATGTGCCAGCGAGTAGCCCAACTCGCCGCCTTCGTGAATGGATCCCGGGATTTGTGCAGAAACATGGCTGCCGATACCATACGGCCAGGAAAACTGCCGGAACAATCGATTCAAACCCAAGGTGTTGCGTTCCACTGCCGGGTACAGCTCTGTATAGGTACCTTCCATGTAGGTCTGGGCCACGATAGCCGGGCCGCCGTGACCTGGGCCTGCAATAAACATGATGTTCAAATCGTGTTGCCTGATCAGGCGATTCAAATGGGTATAGAGCAGGTTCAACCCGGGCGCTGTACCCCAGTGGCCCAGCAGCCTGGCCTTGATGTGGCTCAGGTTCAGGGGCACTTTTAACAGCGGATTGTCCTTGAGGTAGATTTGTCCGACCGTAAGGTAATTTGCGGCACGCCAGTAGGCGTCCAGTAATTCCAGTTCTTCAGTGCTCAGTAAATCCTTCATGATCAACCTCTATGCGCCTGGTTTACTGCCAATCCAGCCAAAGGACAATCAGCTTCCTGCGTTGACGGTTACAGCCCTAAAGGTCCTGGGCACGAACGTCGTGTTCATCATGAACTTGTTGGCGAGTCAGCCGCGCCAGCCTATTCAGGTCATCGGCAAGTAAGCCGGCTAGGTCATCAGCCGTCGCTATTCCCACCAGTAGCCCTAAGTCGTCCACGATGGGGATCCTGCGTATGTTCTCCATGCATAGGGTCTGGATGACAAGGGTGGGAGCGTCCTGCTCCCAGAGCGACCTATGATCCGTCTGCTATTTGCCGCTCTTGATCGGAATAACTTTTTCCGGCTGAATCGCTTCGGCGCGTTTGGGCAAACGCACCTGCAGCACGCCCTTGGCGAACTGGGCGTTGATCTTTTCGGCATCGACCTCACGCGGCAACTGGAACACGCGCTCGAAGCTGCCATAGTGGCGCTCGGAGAGGTGGTATTCCTTGCGCTTTTCATCGACTTCTTCCTGTTTTTCCCCGCGGATGACCAAGTTGCCATTGACGAGTTTGATCTCGATTTCCTTGTCGTCCACACCAGGTAGCTCGGCACTGATTCGGTACTCTTCCGCCAGTTCGCTGATATCCATCGCAGGCAGGCCATGAGTGAACAGATCACGTCGCCAGAAAGGTTCGAGATCAAATGGCGTGTGGCTGAAAGGCATACGCAGTGGTCGACGCCCGAAGTCTTCAAACAGACTATCGATCTGACGCCGTAACTGCTGGAACGGACGCCACAGCTCAGCGGGCTCGGTGCTCGACGGCACCGCTTTAGCAGACTGGCTGGAAACAGACGTCACAGGTACTTTTTTGGCTACTTCGGACATGGTGACCTCCTCGGCTCAAAAATAGTTGCCTCCCATGGAGACGTCTTAATACTGCATCGGGCCCTGCCTCTGCGTTTGATCTTTATCAATTACCGCGAGGCAGCCATCAACCGACATTTTGACCAAGATCAAAGCCGCCACCTGCAGCCCTTCTAACTTGAATAAATGACGACGCAATGGGTGATGCCACCGCCGAGGATCACATGGTGCGTAAAGAGGTTGGCCGGGTTCGGTTGTTGCAACAGCTGCCCGGCCGGAGTGCAATACAGTACCTTCGACTAGAGCTCCCCTATAGGGAGGAGACAGCAGTGATGCCCGGCCAGTACTGCTTGCTGAGCAGTCACGAGCGCATTCAACCGTGCAGTTATGTCAGTGTTCCGGGCCGTTCTCGGGAGTTTTTAGTGGTAACGTCCAGGGCAACCCCACTGAAAAGTGATGGTGAGTGGTTGTCCTACTCCGGCCCCATCGGCTCGGGGTGGCCGGTGCCCCTGCTGGGCAGGCGACTGCTGGCGATCACTCGAGGGTATGGCTTTCTGCCGCTGCTCTGCGTACTCGACGAAATCTCATGCTGGCTGCCTTGGGTAGAAATCCACTTGCTGTACGACGCAGCCAGTTTGACGTATCTGCCTGAGGAGTATCGGCATCGGCTAGCCGCTATGAAGGTATTCAGCAGGACCCTATACTCCTTTGGGTCGCAAGCAGAGCTAAAAAACTACGTGGTAACGCTCAAGCCCGATATGGTCTATTGCTGTGCCCCCACGCAACTGGCCTGTCAGCTTGCCCGACTCTGTATTGAAAAGGGTGTCTGCGCGCAGCGAATCTGGATACGGGCGGATCATGTGGGAGTGTCTGCGGATAGACCGGTGAGCCCATGGGATGGTCCAGTGCACCGTTTCGACCGGGTGCTGGCGGCCCGATACTGAAGCCCCCTGCCCTGCGGCTGCACTAGCGCCCCAGTTGGCAGAGACTTTCCAGACCCTGTAGATTGATAATACGCACTTCTCGACCTAGACACGCAATTAATCCCTCCTGGTTGAATCGGCTGAATAACCGACTGACCGTTTCCAGGGTCAGGTCCAGGTAGTTGGCGATGTCGCCTCGGGACATGGGTAAACTGAAGAGGTCCGGGCGCAATCCTCGCTCATGATAACGGGCAGACAATCCTAGCAAAAACAATGCAAGACGTTGCTCTGCGCGTCCGTGACAGCAGCGCAGGTGTTCGTCTTTGCTCTGTATACCCAGGCTGAGCATGTGCAGCAGTTGGTAGCGTAACCCCGGAATATGACCTGACAGTTCCATCAATTGGTCTAGCTTGATTGAGCAAACCATTGATACTTCCAGCGCCAATGCAAAACTTCGATAGTGGCTGGCGCCAATAGCGTCCAACCCCAGCATTTCCCCTGGCAAAATAAAGCCTGCGACCCTTTCGTTACCCTCGGCATCAAGCAGGTAATTCTTGATCGCGCCCGAACGCAGTGCAAATACCTGGTCCATAGGTTCATCAGCCGTGAACAGGTGCTCGCCTTTCTTTAACGGGCGATTGCGTCGAACGATACGCTCCAACTCATCCACTTCATCCAGCGAGAGACTGGCCGGAAGACAAAGTCGACTGAGGGAGCAGGCAAGGCACTTTACCTGAGGCCTTGCGGTTGGACTTGGCGCGCTAGGCATGCTGCCATCTCCACACTTCTCGTGCGGTCATCTTTTAACTGTAGGTGTTCTGGAGCATAAATCGAAGCGGTCCGATTAAAGGACCCGCCCAGCGTCCGCAGATCACTTGTGCATTTGACAACGATCAAGTCCAGCAAGCGATTTAGCGTTAAAAAAACCTCGCAATCTCTTATTTGGCCCGCGAGGAGACCTGCCATGGCAGCTGAAATTACACAACAAGCTCACACTTCAACATTTCCTGTCACATCCGGTGAACACTGGATCGAAGCGTTGGATGACGGCACCCATGTACTCATCAGGCCTTTGCAAGCCAAAGACCGGCAACGTGAAATAGCATTCATCGAGCGGCTGTCGCCACAGTCTCGTCATTTCCGCTTTCTCTGTCAGCTCAAAGAACCCAGCGAAGCAATGCTTGATCAGTTGATGACCGTTGATCAACGCCAGAACATGGCCTATGTGGCCTTGGCTCATGTCGACGGTGAACTACAAGAAGTCGGCATCGCCCGCTATGCGGCCGCCCCCCGCGCGGGTGAGTGCGAATGCGCGGTGACGGTAATGGATAGCTGGCAACACCATGGTTTGGGCAGGTTGTTGCTACACCATCTGATCGACCATGCGCGCGCCCAAGGCTTCAAGCTGATGTACTCGATCGACGCAGCGGCCAACGTGGCGATGCGGGACCTGGCCCAGGCTGCCGGATTCTCGACAGTAAGGGACCCGGACGACTCTAGCCAGGTTATTCACCGTTTGTCGCTGGCCTGAGGCACTATCACTGCAGTGGGTTCCTCGGGCAGCAGGTCCAGTTGTTCGAGGCACCTCTGCTCATCGGTTTCGGTCACCCCCTTGAACGCGGTCACTTCAAACACCGAAGTATCGAACAAAGCCAGGCGAATCACTCCATTGCGATCAAGGAAAACTTGTGCGAGACACTGGCACACGGGCTTGGCTATCATCGCAACCAACGGCCCCCCGTTCGGGGTATCGACCTGAGCCTGCAGGTTAGCCTCGCAGGCATTGACAATGCGCTCAACAGAGCGCCCGGCCAACCACAGCATGGCAGTGCCGAGTACGGCCAAAAGTACCAGCATGCCCAGCAGGACATTGGACTCCCTGGCCGCGGCATTGAGCAATGCCAGCTTGCGCTGCCAGCCAAAGGCGCCGTTGGCAAAGATCGTTTCGCCCACGCTACGGGTGAACCTGCGTTGCACGGCCAGGCCCACTATCGAGCTGAAAACAGCCAATGACAGTAGAACCAAAGGTTCATGGATGGTTAGTAGTGACGAAGGGTGGAATGCCCTGTAAAGGGATGCCGACGCCATGAACACAACAATGGCCGCCACCCACCCGAGACTGCCCCTGGGGCGCCTCAGCCAGGCCTTCAGTTTTGTCCGTGCTTGAGTGTTCATCGGCGCGCTCCTCTGTGCGTGGCTACTCTATTGGGTCCAGTGCAACCGTTTCGCGGTATTCCGGGACCCAAACCTGCCATCCGAGCTCAATGCTGATACGTCGACGCAACGTATCAGCGGCATGAGGTTCGCCATGAATGACATAGGTTTGCCGCGGCGGCCTGGTGAAGCCGCGTAACCACTGCATGATTTCGTCCGCATCAGCGTGGGCGGAGAGATTTTCCATGGCGAAGACCTGGGCACGAATAGGTATATCTTCGCCATGCAGGCGAACGCTACGCGCGCCGGCGACGATATCGGCACCGCGCGTGCCTCCGGCCTGGAAGCCAGAGAATAGAATGCTGTTGCGTGGATTGGGTGCCAATGCCCTCAGGTGGTGAAGTACCCGACCTCCGGTTGCCATACCGCTGGCGGCAATGATGACTGCAGGTTCGCGCAACTGGTCAAGACGTCTAGATTCATCGACCGTGCGGATGATATGCGTACCCTGGCACATCGCCGCGCATTCCGCAGCTGTCAGGCGATGTTCCTTTGCGAAGTGTTGATACAGGCTGGTGGCATCAGTGGCCATTGGACTATTGAGGTAGACAGGAATATCAGGGATAAGCCTGTCGCGTTTCAGTTTGTACAGGTAGTACATCAGCAACTGCGCGCGCCCGACAGCAAACGACGGAACCAGCGTGATACCGTGGCGCAGACTTGTCTTGTTGATCACTTGCGCCAAGTATTGCTCGGTCGACTCCGTGGGATGTGAACGGTCACCGTAGGTGGACTCCACCAGTAACACATCGGCCGTAGGTATCAGCTCAGGCGCCCGCATGATCGGGTCCTGGGGACGTCCAAGATCACCGGAAAACACCAGAGTCTGCCCTTGCGCCGACATCTGCACGGTGGCCGCTCCGAGGATATGCCCCGCAGTGCGGAGCAAAAGGTCCATACCCTCGGCAATGGGTGCGGGCTGGTGCAGCTCCACCGGCCGAAATAGGGTTAATGCCCGTTTGGCATCCTGTTCTGTATATAACGGCCGAGCCGGCGAGTGCTTGGAATAGCCATGGCGGTTAGCATGATCGGCTTGTTCTTCTTGTAGGCGGGCGCTGTCGAGCAACAGGATTTCGGCCAAGGCACAGGTGGCCGGGGTGGCGTAAATTGGCCCTCGATAGCCCTCCCGGGCCAATACTGGGAGAAAGCCGCTATGGTCCAGGTGGGCGTGGGTTAGTACTACTGCGTCGAGCGAACGCAGTGCCGGGGGCAACGGCTCCCAGTTACGCAGGCGTAATTGCTTGTAGCCCTGGAACAGACCGCAGTCGATCAGTACCCGGGTACGGTCGTGGGTCAGCAGGAATTTACTGCCGGTCACAGTGCCGGTACCACCCAAAAAAGTCAGTTGCATGGTGTTGGCTCCCAGGTCTGGATCAGGCAAGGATGGACGGCCAGTACGCTACAGGGCAGCTTGCTGACGATCCGTTCAGTGGTATCACCCAACAACTTGTCCAGTCCCTTTGGCTGGACTACCCCCATCACTACAACATCAATATCCAGAGCGCTGACCTGCTCACGGATTACCTGCACCGGCGCCCCTTCAATGAAATGCCGGCAGTCGAGCGGCACGCCCAGGGCGTCGGCCAGCGCCTCGAAGGGTTGCTGCAAGGTGTCGCGCAATTCTTCAACCCACGCCTCGGCAACATTGATATCGGCGACGAAAATCCTGGCCAGGTCGTATGCCGACAATAGATGCAGTTGAGCATCACATTGCAAGGCCAGCGTTTGGGCGACCCTGATCAGTTCCTTGTTGAATACTTCCTGAAGTGCCTCGCTGTCGTGCAGGCTCGTGTCCACTGCCACTAACACATTCTTGGGTAAGCCTGGTGCCGATCGTGGCACGAAATGCGTCAGTCCACGGACGCCTTGCATCAACGCGCAATCGAGCGGGGTACTGAACAGACGCGCCAGCGCTGGCACGGCCTCGCCGTCCTTGATCACCATATCGGGGGCGAATTCAGCAACATAGTCGATAGCCTGGCTGCGAATGTCGTCTGCTTTCACCGTCTCGTATGTCAGGCGAATAGCACCGGGCCGTTGCCGCTCAAGCATCTGTGCTAGCTGTTCGCGAAATTGCGCATATTGGCGCTCTATTTGCGCCTCATTTAGACGCTCCTCCTGCAGCGTGTGCTCCTCGACGGGCTCGAACAACCCAAGAACATGTACCGCAGCGCCACTAACCTGCGCCAATGCCAGTGCCCTGCGCAAGGCGGCCGAATGCTTGTCGACCTCGGTAAGCAGTACAAGTAGCTGTCGATACTGGCCCATTGCAAACCTCCAGCCGGACGCGGCGATGATGGTGTCTACCATTGATCATCGAAGCCTTTGACCCTCGTTGTTTGATGCAGATCAGAAAAATCGCGTCTGTACACCGATTTGATCAAAGTCAGGTCCTGATTGACGCGGCGCGGTACAACGACTCCAGGCAGCATTCCCGACGTCCCTGGAGGGTGACATGAACATGCAACCAAGCGACGATGTATTTGCCAGTGAGCATTGGGTGGAGCACCTTTCGGACGGTACCGCCGTACTGATTCGTCCGCTGCGTGCACAGGACCATGAGCGCGACAAGCGTTTTATGGGCGCACTCAACTACGAAGTCCGGCGCTTTCGTTTCCTTGCAGGGTTCAGTGGGGGATTGCCGAACATGGCCGTGCAATTGATGGATGTCGATTACCGCGAACGCATGGCCTATGTCGCCCTTACCCATAAGGCTGGCCAGTTATGCCAGATAGGTGTAAGCCGCTACGCGGCGATACCCGGTAGCAGTAATTGCGAGTGTGCCGTCGCCGTTTGTGAACACTGGCAGCGCAAGGGCCTGGGACGCTTGCTGATGGCGCATCTCATCGATGCCGCCCGGCGCAATGGCTATCAACATATGGTATCGCGAGACTTGTCGAACAATTACGCCATGCACCGATTGGTAAAAACCTTGGGGTTTACCTCACGCTATATAGGCGGTGATGTCACCGAGATCTTCCACGAGCTGGATCTGCAAAAATGAACAAAGGCCCCGCTCAGGGGCCTTGCTCATTAACCCAGCGAGTGTTCTGGTGAGATAACCAGTACGCTGGTGGGCAACTTGTACAGGACTCGCTCCGTCGTACTGCCGATGAGTGCACCGATACCACGGTGGTGGTAACGCCCCATTACCACTACATCGATGTCATGATTTTCAGCAAACAACGTCAACACCTTGGCTGGATCGCCTACCCGCAAATGGCGGTGCTCCGCATTGATACCATTGCGCTCGGCCAGGTCCTGAAATGCTTCGCTTTGAGCTTCGTGCAGAGTCTGGGCCAAGTTCGAATCGAACAGGAACGAATGCTCCCCGTAGCCGTCTGCCTCCTGGTACATGGCACCAAGGTCATAAACATACAGTAACTCCATCTGTGCATTGCATTGCAGGGCCAGTTTCAAGGCCTCGCTGATGAGCTGATCGTTGAATCCCTCATATTGATCTTCAGGTAGGGACAGGTCGACGGCCGCCACTATTTTACGCGGCAAGGCATAGCTGGTTTTTCGCACGAAATGCACCGGCACCGGACACTCGCGCAGTAGCTGTACATCCAGCGGGGTGAACATCGCCCGCATCCACCATGATTCGTGTTCGAGTTCCTTGATTAGCATCGCAAACGGTTGCTCACGCAAATGGATCAATATTTCATCCAGCGCATGCTGTACCCAGACCACCTCGGTGGTCACCGTCAGGCCCGCACGCCGCATAGGCACCGCTTGGGTCTCCAGCCACTCGCGATGCTGCTTTACGTACCCCTCGCGCATTACCGCCAGGGCTTGATCATTGACCAGGCCAGCCGTGGCCAGGCCTTCGAGATAATCGAACGCCACGATGTGCAACGCCATGCCTTTGGCCTTGGCCAGCGCTGCAGCGCGATCGAAGGCTGGCGCGTGACGCATCAGCGGGGAAGCAACCAGCAAGAGTCTTTGCGTATTGGTCATGGCACACCTCGGTGGCGGGAATTGGTTATTCAATAGTGTTCTGCGCTTCGCCCACGCACTTGATCTTTATCAAAACCGCGACTACCGACAGCGCAGACGTACGGTCGCAGGGTTCTGCACGCAATTTGACGCGGATCAACGTTTCGCCGGTTTTTCGGCGCACGCTACTGAAAAATAAAAAGTGTTACTTCGCGTTCCGGAGGTTTGGCCATGGCTCGCATGAAAGCTGCGGTATTCGTCGATAAGAACCGAATCGTACTGGATGAAAAACCTATCCCTGAAGTCGGACCGCTAGATGCCTTGGTCCGTATCACCACGACAACGATATGCGGCACCGATGTACACATCCTGCGCGGCGAATACCCGGTCGCCAAGGGTCTGACCATTGGTCACGAACCCGTCGGGATCATCGAGAAACTCGGAACTCAAGTTCAGGGTTTTCATGAGGGGCAGCGGGTGATCGCCGGTGCCATCACCCCTAGCGGGCACAGCAACGCCTGCTTATGCGGCTGTAGTTCCCAGGACGGCGCTGGCACCCTTCATGGTTTCAAGGCCATCGGCGGGTGGAAATTCGGCAATGTCATCGATGGCTGCCAGGCCGAGTTTGTTTGCGTGCCTGATGCCATGGTCAACCTGTCCCCTATCCCCGCCCCGCTCACCGACGAACAGGTATTAATGTGTCCGGACATCATGTCCACCGGGTTCTCTGGCGCGGAACGTGGTGGCGTCGGTATCGGCGACACAGTTGCTGTATTCGCCCTGGGCCCTATCGGCTTGTGCGCGGTAGCAGGGGCACGCATGCTCGGTGCCACCACCATTATCGGTGTCGACACGGTCGCCGCACGGATGACGGTGGCCCGCCAACTCGGCGCTTCCTATCTCGTTGACTTCAAACAAGGCAACGTGGTGGAGCAGATAATGGCGCTCACCGATGGACGAGGGGTGGACGTGGCCATCGAAGCATTGGGTACCCAATCGACATTCGAATGGGCGCTGCGCGTGCTACGTCCCGGCGGCACCCTGTCTAGCCTGGGGGTCTACTCCAGCGACTTGCGTATTCCCCTCGATGCCTTCGCCGCCGGCCTAGGTGACTACCGGATTGTCACCACGCTCTGCCCGGGCGGCAAAGAGCGCATGCGTCGTCTCATGCAGGTAGTGGCCAGCGGTCGGGTGGATGTATCGCCTATGGTTACCCACCGATTTCGGCTTGAGGAAATCGAAACCGCCTACGAATTATTTGCCAACCAGCGCGACGGCGTAATGAAAGTGGCGATCACGCCCTGAACTCGCTCCGCCGCAGGCAAGGACGCTGATGCTTCAAATGGAGATCGCTCGTCTTTGCTAATGCACGCTCTGGAGTAAGGCCGATGAACATCTACGTTGAGAATAATCCGAAACAGGATCGCTGGTGGGTGCAGATGGATGAATGGCGGATAAGCTTCAAGACCGCTAGCGAAGCCAGGCAATTCGTTGCGAAGTTGACCGCCCGCATCAATGCACCTCATTCCAGGGACATGATTGCAGACCACGCGCTACAGGCATCGCCTCACACGGGTGGTGCGTCGGACCAGGCGCCGCGTCGAAGCGCGCAGGAGGCTTGAGATGACTAGTCGAATCAACGTTAAGCTTGTAGAACAGCCTTCACCGCTGTGTAAGGCCACCCCTATTCATCTGCAGCCTTTAAGCTCGGCCTGCAGGGATTGCCGGGTAAGCGGGCTGTGCCTGCCAACCGGGCTGCCGGTACTCGATAACAGCTATCTGGGCGCCTTGGTCGGCCTGCGCATTCGCATTCGCAAAGGTGCGGCGCTCTTTCATGCCAACACCCCCCTGAGTACCCTCTATGCAGTACGTTACGGTAGTTTTAAAACCAGCTTGAACAACGCCGAGGGGCTGGGCGTGGTGATCAACTTCTGGATGCCTGGAGACGTGCTTGGGCTGGATGCCATCGCTACCGAGCACCATGTCTGCGATGCCATTGCACTGGAGGACAGCGAGGTCTGCCCCATCCCCTATCACCGGTTGCAAGCAATGGCACACGAGATTCCCGACCTGCAGCAAAGTCTCAACCGCATGATGAGCCGCGAGATCGTGCGCGAGCATGAACGTGTGCTAATGCTTTGCAACCTGAGCGCGGAAGAACGACTTGCCAATTTTCTCATTGGCTTATCCAACCGTTTCGTCAAGCGCGGCTTTTCCCCGCACGGCTTTTTTTTGCGCATGTCACGCGAGGACATGGCCTCTTACTTGGGATTGCGACTGGAAACCATTTGTCGATCAATTGCGCACTTGCGTGCCCTAGGGATAGTTGAGCTACGCGGTCGAGTGGTAGAGATTCTGGATTTGCCAGCGCTGATGGCGCTGGGGCATGGCAATCGCGATTGTCGGTTTCAGAGCCCGGCGCAGGCACAATGCTGGACGCCTTGAAATTGTCTGGTGCTTTGAAGAGGATTTATTATGAACGACTTATTAAGTGAACTTCACGCCTATCATCATGATGTGGCTAAAAAAATTACTCAGATTAAAGAGTTACTGAGGAAGATAAGACGTGAATCCGATAGCGCTGATGACTGCACGCTGTTGTTCAAGCTGCTGGAAGCCTTACATAGTGATGCAGAGCGGCGACACCATGAAAATGAAGAGCTTATCCGGCGGGCCTTGCTAGCGACTGAGGCTCCGATCCACCAACGAGTCAAAGATATTGAGCGAGATCATCAGGCATTTGGGCGCATTGCTGGGCAGCTGAAGTTGTTGGAAGGCACAACAAAGGAAACAAGGGTAATTGCTGACGCTATCGATGATTTCATCAGAAAATATTTCGATCATATGGATGCTGAGGAAAATATTTTCTTTCCGGCGGCAGATAAGTGGCTATCAGACAACCAATGGCGGGCCATAAAGCGTCAATGGAGTTAATTGGAATTCACCAACATCTGCCACACTCATAGAGGTGCGTAAACGGCGATCATGAAGGCGTTGTCAGCCCTGTCTACGCAAATGCGGCAGTACCTGCTGGTTACTGGCAACTAATAGGCTTTCACCCTCACTAGGGTTTGCGCGAGAATGCTTGGACTCGGCAACGCCAAAAAAGCATGCCGGGCAGACTCAAATCCGTTGGCGCCATTAACCGAGGTCTATATTGAAAAGTGGCAGTCCATATCCTGCCCCCACCCTCTGCAAGGATCATGAACCATGAAAGCATCCAAACTTGCCTCTCTCGCTTTGGCGGCTGTGCTTTTCCCGCCTTCGCTTTTACGCAACAGGACGCTAACGCCGCCACGCCGGCTCAGCAGCCGATGAGCATCGAGCAATTTGACCAAGAGATGGCAAAGGCACAAGAAAACCTGAAGAAAATGCAGGCACAAATGAGACAAATTCAGAAGTCCACTGATCCTGCACAGCGCCAGAAACTGATGCAAGAGCATCAGGCCATGATGCAGCAAGGAATACAGATAATGAATGGAATGTGGGGTAGCGGAATGATGGGTTGTTGCGGGGGGAGCATGATGGGCGACCATATGATGGGGAATGGTCGCACGATGAGTTGGGGCCAAATGGGCAGGCACTACTCCCAGATGACGCCTGAGCAGATGAAGCAACATCAATACAAGATGGACAGGTACATGGGCATGCAACAGATGATGATGGATCAGATGATGCAGTATCAGCAACACATGGGTACACAATCCCGCTAAGCCCTCACGCTTGCATCCGGGGATGCAAACACATCATTGCTCAAACGCGTATGAGGAATTTGCGGCGCAGGCACGTAAACCGACAGCAACTTGATACGCGAATCAATACAATCTCGGCACGTATTTTGAATATCGAGAGAGTTACATGTGCCTGTTAGTCAATACCTTAGTTCGCCCTGTCCATTTTCGCAGGCCTCGACTCACGCGCTTCAAGGATGAAGTCATGTAGCTTCCGAGGTTTGTATGACACTTTCTGCCGTGCAATTGGAACGGAAGCGGGTGTCGACATGTTATGTCGACCTGCCCCAGGGGCCTGCTATGTCGCCGTCACCCACTACGAACATCTGGGCAATCCGCAGTTCGCGACGCTGGGTCTGGAAACCTCCGCCGGCAACCTGGAAGGCAAGGAGGTCCGCTTCGGCATCAACGCTTCCAGCCTGTTCGCGGCGCCGTCAATGCAGCGGCAACTCAGAACCTCTGCAGCTGACCAGGAGCGGACGATCATGGCCGGTATATTTTATTCCTAGCTCCCCAAGGGACCGAGCGATCAATCGCACAGATGGCATAATCGAATATTGTTTATATCAGGTGCGTATAAATGACCGTCGCAAGCTATGACCAACTCGCGATCTTCTCGGCCGTGGCCCAAGAGCGCAGTTTCACCCGCGCCGCCGCCCGGCTCGGCATGTCTCAACCGGCCTTGAGCCGGGCGATGCGTCAGTTGGAGGAGCGATTAGGGGTCAGGTTGCTTGCTCGCACCACTCGAAGAGTCTCCCCCACCGAAGCCGGCGAGTATTTGCTGCGGGTGATCGCACCCCGGTTTGAAGAAATCGCCAATGAGCTGGCAGCATCGAGCACTTCCGGCATAAGCGTTGGTTTCCGGTCAGTGAGAGCAAGCTCGAAAAAGCTCAACAGTCCTATCAGCGCTACGGCCATTGGTCTTTGCTACTCAGCTGGGCTCCCATCATTGGCGATCCGCTGACGCTAGTCGCGGGTGTAATGCGTGAGCCTTTGTGGCGTTTTCTTTTGATCGGCACCCTGGCCAAGGGTGGACGTTATCTACTGCTCACAGTACTCGTCCTAGGCGGCTCGTGATGAGCGCGTATGAGTTAACAGCACAGGTTACCAAGCACCGCAATGCTGGCCAGGACCTCATCAAGTGGCTGGCCATGATCACCATGGTCATTGATCACTTACGCTTGGTGTGGCCCGAAATGGGCGACTTATTTATCGTTGGACGGCTCGCCTTTCCGCTGTTTTGCGTAGCAATTGCCGCCAATGTGGCGCGCACAATACCCGGTGAGCTGCTGACAGCGGCCAATAGTAGGTACCTCATCTTGATGATCCTGTTCGCGATCATCTCCGAGGTGCCCTATCGCTACATCAGCACGTCCGGCTTATTCAATGTGCTGGTTACCCTGACATTAGGGCTGCTGGTCACCTGGGGAATTCACCACCGCACAAGGTTGGCCGCGACCATGGCAATAACCGCGGGCGTGTTTGCTTACCTGCTCGACGATACGCTGATGTACGGGTTCCACGGTGCCCTTGTACCTGCGGCAGTGCTCATTGCGATTAGACGGCCAGGCATACTGTGGTTACTGCCTGCGTTCCTGTGCGTGTTGATTAATACCCACAGCAGCATCGTCGCCAAGGCTCTGGATCTCGACCCAACATCGATCCTAGCCTTGGTCACTGCCTGTGCCGCTCCGCTTCTAGGGCTGTGGCTCGTGCGTCAGAACCTGCACTTCAATGTGCAGCCGGTACGTCAGTGGGGGTACTGGTTTTATCCTGGTCACTTGCTCGCCTTACAAGCTCTTCGCTTGTGTCTGTAAGGCACAAGACAGCCTTTCATCGGCTTACCCCTAACCGAGCCCGCAAATTCTTGTCAGATGAAGGCAATTGGCCATAACCTGTGCGCGGTGGAAGGTTCCACCTATAAAAATTACGCATGGAGTTAGCCTGATGAAAGTCGTTTCTCTCGTGATTGCCGCTGTTCTTTCGTTCTCATCAATCGCTGCGTTCGCGCACAGCGGTGGTACCGACGCCAAAGGTTGCCACACCAACCACAAAACTGGCGGTTACCACTGCCACTAAGCGGCAAAGCCCAGCGGCGGCTGGGCCTCCCTCATGATGGTTGTCAGGACCACAGCTGGAAAAACGCTCCCCAGTCGCCATTGCGCACCATATGCACCAGCAAGCCGACTACACCGCAGCTGAGCAGTACCTGGATAACGCCGCGCTTGAAGCGAAACAACGCTATGGCAGCGGTTATCGCAATCACCAACGACGGCCAGTCGAGACCTCCACCAAACCCGTTGGGCCACAAGACGTGGTAACCAAAAAACATCGCGAGGTTCAGGATTACTCCCACCACAGCAGCTGTGATGCCGATGAGTGGCGCGGTGAATTTCAGTTCGTTGTGGGTCGACTCGACCAAAGGCCCACCGGCCAAAATGAACAGGAAAGAAGGTAGGAAGGTGAACCAGGTCACCAAGCTCGCTGCTACGGCACCCGCAAGGAGTGCCTGCTCGGGACCAAAGACTTGCTGGACATAAGCACCAACGAAACCAACGAATGCCACGACCATGATCAAAGGACCTGGCGTGGTCTCACCTAGAGCCAGGCCGTCGATCATTTGGGTTGGGGTCAACCAGCCGTAGTGTCCCACGGCGCCCTGATAGACATACGGCAGCACCGCATAAGCACCACCAAATGTCAGTAGCGCTGCCTTGGTAAAGAACCAACTCATTTGAGTGAGCGTACCGTTCCAGCCATACAACGCCGTCAGGATGCCCATGGGTAGCAACCAAAGCAGGGACCCAACGAGTATCAGCAGCATCAGCCGGGACCAGCGAAATCGGGCGTGTTCTGGCGTCGGGGTTTCATCATCGATCAGGGCCGCGCCGTAGGATTTCTTCGCAGCACCATGGCCACCAGTCTGGAATTTTTCTGGGGCAAGCCGACCGCCCAGATAACCCAGCAATGCGGCGAACAGGACAATGATCGGGAACGGCACGTTCAAAGCGAAAATCGCAACGAACGAAGCGGCGGCAATCGCCCACAGCCACCCGTTTTTGAGCGCTCTTGAGCCAATCCGGTGAGCGGCATGGACCACGATGGCGGTCACCGCAGGCTTGATGCCGTAGAACAGCCCGGCGACGATGGGTACTTCACCGAAGGCAATGTAGACCCATGACAACGCAATCAGGATGAACAGCGAAGGGAGCACAAACAGCCCACCCGCAATCACTCCACCCCAGGTGCGATGCATCAGCCAGCCGATATAGGTCGCCAACTGCTGCGCCTCTGGGCCAGGAAGCAGCATGCAGTAATTCAATGCATGGAGAAAACGCCGCTCAGAAATCCAGCGCCTACGTTCTACCAGCTCCTGGTGCATGATCGAGATCTGACCCGCAGGCCCGCCAAAGCTGATAAAGCCGAGTTTCAGCCAGAACCACAATGCTTGTGCCAAGCTAATAGGTGCTGGTCGTGCCAGGTCAGGTGCATCCACCGGTTGGATGTCTTTATTCATCGATGGCGTCCTCTCGCACGAATCCTGCCAGCAGCCCATCGAAGATGGCGCCTGCCGCATTCAACAGGTGGTTGTCATCGATGATAGTCTCGCGAAGTCCTGCAAGTACCCGCTCAATCCCTGCCGCTTCAATTGGCTGTATCCCTCCGACATCCAGGTAATGGACGAGCGAGGCAAGGCGGTTGAGACCTGGTGCATCCAGCTCGAAGCTGTCTTTCAGCGTTTCGAAAGTGACGCGATTGCCCACATGACTGAAGGTCGCCTCATCAAAGTCGAAGCCGAGTGCATCTGACGGGCAATCAGACGGATGGACGTTCACTGATTGAGACCGTATCGCTAATCTTGCCTTGATTCTCATTCTTCTGCGTGTGATGGCGCGAACGGCGCATTGCTCGGGTGCGCCGCAAGTGCTCTAGCAATTCCTTCTTCAGGGCTCCACGAGCTTGAATGAAGAGGGTGCGATAGATCGTTTCGTGTGACACCTGAGAGCCCGCATCATCTGGAAATTCACGCTTTAACCATCCAGCAATTTGCTCCGGCGACCAATGCAATTGGAGCTTGCTTGCTACAATCTGCGCCGCTGTTGGGTTCTTAGCCAGTGTACAGATCTTGGGGCGACATGCTCGGTTCCAGGCAGCTTGCTCGGCCTGACTTGCTCGATAGCTTCCAAGACCGCCGTTGCGCTTAATCTCGCGGCTGATAGTAGAAGGTGCTCGCCTGAGTAGTGATGCCACTGAACGGATCGATTTTCCTGCCACCACCGCACGTGAAATCTCTTCGCGCTCAGCCAACGTCAATGCCAATCTTGAACGATGGCGCGCAGGAGGCCGGATACCCCCGGTCTCCGCCAAAATGCGTTGTATCGATGAGTGATTACGGTCGAACAACTGCGCGATCTGCTGGAGAGAATCTCCCTTTCGCCAGTGCTCCCACATCAGTGCTTTCTGGGTTTCGGTGTAATAGATCCGAGGCCTTTGCTTCATTTGCAACACTCCTCCTGCTTACACAGAACTTAGTGTGTTGCATCGACCGGTTGAATCCACAACCCAAAGCTGCCCTTCATGCAGGGCAGCAATGAGTCATCAGTTGAAAAAGTCGGATTTTCAGCTCGCCAGAACTCTGGCATGAATTCCACGCGTAGCGTGGGAACGATCAACCTCAATCAAAACTGCTTTGGTGCGCTGGCGATGCGCTGATACTTACGCAACTGTCGGTTAATGCTGCGGATATCCAGAAAAAATATCTCTGCGCTACGCCAGAGCAGCATCCACGCGGTGACGGTAACGACTCCCACAGGGATGGTGCCTTCAATTCCCAGAGCCGTTCCCGCCAGCACCAAGGCTAGTGCCAAGCCCAGGAGTGTCAGCGCTACCAGCCGTTGGGTGCGGATATCCCCTCTGAGCTGTTCGCTCTTTTCCGCAAAGGTATTGCTGATGGCTTGTTGCAGGCGTTCTTGCTCATCTTCCGGGCAGCGAATGTGCAGACACAGTTCGGGGTGGTACCAGGCGCTATCAGACAGGTAGTCCACCAACTCGGTGCTTAGCTTGGGGTTGTCCGGCGAGGCAAACGGATTGAGGTAATCGCGGGTGATCGTCAGATCGATTTTTTTAGTCATAACGAACCTTAACCTGGTTGAGCGGTGGGCTGAGGCTTTCGTGTTCGAGGTAAAGCTAGTCGCAAGACAGATGCTTTGCCTGATTGGCAGTAGCACGCGCTGTTGCAGGGCGGGTTTATCCGGGATGCGTTGGCTGAATATGCGCCGCGACCCTCTAGCCTCAGTGCTGATTGTTATCACGTTTTGTTTGAGGGATAGGCAGCGGGCGGCGCATGCTCGGAAAAGGGCTAGAAGCAGCTTTGGGTCGATAGCGCTCATTCGCGAGCGTACGCTATCGACCCAAAGCGTCCGTTCGCCACAGGCAGCAAACGGCCAAAAGCAGACGTTCGGAGATAGGGACATTTCCCTTGTTTCTCCATCCCTGTACGCGCCAGCCTCAATGCTGTTTTAAGCTTATGAGTCAGATGTAGGATAAGTTAACTCATTTGATGGAGTGGTGATGAACGCCTCAACCACTGGTCAGCAACGGACAAGACATAAATACGCATCGCGTGACGTAATGATTACCGTTTTTTGGGAGTTCAGCGCCAATCGATACTTGCTCAAGGACTCAGAACGGTTACTCCAGATCAAGAAAGGTTTTTTTGCTTACCTTTTCCAAGCTGTCCGCGTGACCTTTAACCTGTCAGAACGCAGTTTCGAGACGCTATTTAATGTGTCAGTCTCTACGCTCGAACGGCGTAGGCGCCAGCAACAGCCCCTTGATCCTGTCGCGTCCGAACGACTCGATCGAATTTTCGCCGTCTGTCATCTGACCAATGAGGTCTTTGAAAGCAGAGGGGCGGCAGCTGAATGGATGTCGAAACCAAACAAATCTCTCGGCACAAGTGCGCCGATTATGCTCTGCGAAACCGAAATCGGAGCCAAACAAGTTCGCCGTGTGCTTCAAGCCCTTGAATGGGGAGGCACGGCCTGATACAGGTTTGTTGAAGGCGAACGCTGGGGCCAGCTGGTGAACAACCACAGTCCCTTAGGCCGACTCTGGCCTGTCACCAAGGGAAGCAGCCGACTTATACCGATCAATCGTGAGCGGCATAAATCGGCCAAATTTCGGTATGCAGCCTGGTGCGTTGCCGCTGTTCCCGCGGTTGGCGGCCAGCAGCGAACACCGGTCGCCTGACCGGCCTCAGCTGTTTCTCGGCGTACCTTTGCGCAGCCGCTGACTACCCCCAGGCACTGGGTTGCTGCTGCCGGTGTCAGCCAACTGCTGACGCAGCGTTTCGGCGCGGGCCTGCGCAGCGGCGGCTTGCTCACGCGCGCTGGCCAACTCGCCATGGGTGCGCTGCAGTTGCTGCTGCAGCTCCTGAAGCTGCCGGCACCGCTCAGCCTGCAGCTGGTGCACTTGTTCCCGCTCGTGTAGCAGTGCCTGCGCCTGGGTCTGCGCGATGCTCCGCTGTTCCCGGATTTCGGCCAGCTCGGCCTGCCCTGCAAGCAACGTCTGCTGCAAGGTCTGCAAACGGCCATTGGCCTCCTTGAGCTGGGTCGCCAAGGCTTTGCTCTCCTCGCGTGCCCGATCGATCTCGCGATACGCCCGGTCCTCGACGTCGCGGGTGTAGCGCTGTTGCTCTTCGCGTGCCTGCTCGGCCTGCTGGCGACTGTCCTGCAGTTGCTGGCGGACTTCGATTAGTTGCCCGCGCGCTTCGTCGCACTGCCCGAGCAATTCCTCGCGCTGCTGGCGCAGGTCGTCGATCTGCGCCAAGCGCTGGATCAGCAGCTGTTCCAGATCGGCCAACCGGGTTTCGGCGCTTTGCCGCGCCCCCAGCGCCTCGGCGGTCTCTAGCCGGGCCTGTGCGACGTCCAGACGCGCCCTCGCCTCCAGTGCCACCAGTTGCTCGCGTTCCTCCGCCAACACCTGGCGCTGGCCAGTCAAGGATTGCTCGAGCACGCCTTGGGCCTGCGTGGTCGCCTGCTGCCAAAGGGCGACAAAAGCCTGCGCCACTTCTGCCGGCAGCCCCGGTAGACGCGTTTCCCCGCGCAGGCGCCCGGCCAACTGCTCCCACCACTGATCGAGCAAGGCGCCGACCCGCGCCGGGCTGCCGCGGCCCAGCTCCAGACGCACGCGCTCCACCGTCGGCCGCTCGCCACGGGCCAGCACCGCGTCCGCCGCGGCGAACACGTCGTTTTCCGGTACACCTACCGCCATGCCCTGCCCTCCGCTATATTAGGTCTGATAATGCAATCTTATCCGACTCTATAAAATCAAAATTCAATTAATAATACGTTGAACGTAATGAATAATACAGACGCACTGCAACTATCGCTGGAGACCTCGCTGGCGGTGCAGGAATTGGCCGAAAGCACGCACGCCGCTGCTCAAGCGTTCATCGCCGCCGGTACTGCCGCCAATACCGTGCGCAGCTACCGCAGCGCCCTCGCCTACTGGGCCGCCTGGCTGCAATTGCGCTACCGCCGTGCGCTGGGCGACGGCGCCCTGCCGCCGGCCGTCGCGATACAGTTCATCGTCGATCACCTGGCGCGCCCGGACGGCAACGGCGGCTGGAGCCATTTGTTGCCCGCCGAGCTCGATGCGGCGCTGGTCGCCGCCGGGGTTAAGGGCAAGTCCGGGCCTTTGGCATTCAGCACGGTCAGTCACCGCCTGGCGGTGTTGGCCAAATGGCACCGCATCAACCAGTGGGACAACCCCTGCGAGACAGCAGAGGTAAAGACCCTCTTGCGCGAGGCGCGCAAGGCGCAATCCCGCCAGGGCATGGCGGTGCGCAAAAAGACCGCGCTGGTGCTGGAGCCGCTGCAGGCGATGCTCGCGACCTGCAACGATGGCGTGCGCGGCGTACGTGATCGCGCCCTGTTGCTGCTGGCCTGGAGCGGCGGCGGTCGGCGGCGCGCCGAAGTCATCGGCTTGCAGATCGAGGACCTGCGCCGCCTCGATGCCGATACCTGGCTGTATGCCCTGGGCGCGACCAAGACCGATACCAGCGGCGTGCGTCGGGAGAAACCCCTGCAAGGGCCGGCGGCGCAGGCACTGAGCGCCTGGCTGACTGCGGCACCCGTAAGCAGCGGGCCGCTGTTTCGTCGCCTGTATAAAGGAGGGCGCGTCGGTAGCGCCGGGCTGTCCGGCGACCAAGTGGCGCGCATCGTCAAGCGGCGTGCTCAACTCGCTGGCTTGGAGGGGGACTGGGCAGCGCACAGTCTGCGCTCGGGCTTTGTCACTGAAGCAGGCCGTCAGGGTGTGCCGCTGGGTGAGGTAATGGCGATGACCGAGCACCGTAGCGTCGGTACCGTCATGGGCTACTTCCAAGCCGGATCACTCTTGGGTAGCCGTGCCAGTCAGTTGCTGCCCACGGCGGCGCAGCCGGACGACGGCGGTGCTGAGCCCGACTTATAACAATGACGCGAAGCAACAGCTGACGGCAGGCGCGACCTAGCACTGCGCGCCGCTGTGCCTGGACCAACTACAACCGGACTTGGACAAGCTCGCTTTCGTCTAGTCAGCACGTTTCACGGTAAGCTGGGCTCCTTTCAATCTGCCTTGGAGGCATCGATGGAGCGTTCGGACGTCAAGCGCGTGCAGCTGGAGAAGCTCGAGAAACTGCGAACCCAGCTGGAAGTACTTCCAGCAGGCCCGCGTGGCCAGGTTGTTGGTTAGCTGAATGGCAGAACTGAGCAGCTTTACGAACTCGGCATACTCACCCGCCGAGAGAGCGATGACGAATACGTGAAGAGTGACATTGCCAGTGGTCGTGCCAGCCCAAGCATTCTGGTGGACTGACTGACATGTTAGCGCCCGCTTGCAAGTCACCGTTTCTTCTGCACCTGAGTGTACCGGAATGTCCAAGAACCCGACCGAACTGGCACTGCTGGCCAGAGGCATGGATACCCGCCTCGCCCAAACCCTGAGGCCGGCGGGCTGGACACTTAGCAAGTTGCAGCAATGCGAAGCTGCCGCGCTTGAGGCGCTCAGCATCGATCAGTCGACCATTGCCCGCCTGCACAAGAGGAAGCGGCCGCCTATCCCGCCAGTGGCGTTGGTCCAAGTGCTGTTCGCCAGCCGTTGGCTGTGCTGTGAGTGTCGCGAGCCGATCCGACCGGTGGTGGTTCACCACATCCAACCCTGGGCCGAGAGTCTCGACCACTCTCCGGCCAACCTTGCAGTGCTGTGTACGCCGCATCATGGAGAAGCACACAGTCAGGGCGACTTGGAGGTGACACTCTCGGCAGAACAGCTACTCGTTGCCAAGCAGACTTGGGAGGGCCAAGCCGCCCGGATGGACCGGCTCGCTATCCATCAATCGACCCAGGTGCACGTATGCCACTGGTGGTGCTTCAATCACCTGCGTCTGTTCGAACTGGCGAGGGCCAGCGGGGGTTGATCCGCAGCACCTGCCAAGCTTTGAAGAGGCACGCCACCACGGCCTATGTAACGCCGCTGGCGTCGTTGAACTGGATGAGCATGGGCGTTCCCCTTACAACGCCAGGTCCGGTCACCACTTGTACCAGTACATGACCCACATGCTGTCCAGCTTGCTAGAGCACACCGTGCCGCGGAACATTTCCGATGACCTGGATCGCGGCACCTTACCCGCCTTGATCACCAGTGGTGACATTATTTTTGTCCAAGGGCGACATTTCTTCAGCAGTGTTGTCACGCCAGACCCGCGCGAGGATCTGGTGCGAGCGCGCCGCAGCGCCAATAGAGTTGATATCCATTTCGTCTTCAATCGCCACGAAGGCACCTCAGGCTCGGCACGAACGCTTTGGTTGTGCGGCCCCCAAACCCTGTGCGGCGTTTTGCAGGTCAACCGCATTGAGCGCTCTGAAACCCGCTACCAGATTTATGCCACAGTGCTGGCGATCCGTAGCGCTCACGGCGAGCTCAAAACGCGAATGTACGAGGACAACTTACTGAGGTCAGGACTTGGCTTCGATTGTGTCGATGACTCGGAAGAATAGCGCCGGTGCACTTGATGGTAATGGGCTGAACCAACCCCTTGATAAATTGCAGGACAGCGCTCTCGCGCGGTCAACCAGGACCCGCGCATTTGAGGCGGCAAGCTCTCATTAGCATGCCTGTACCCAAGCTGATGGAGTGTCAACTCTGTCCAGAAAGTTCGGCTTTGACGCGGGCTAGCAGTTCGTCCAGATTGTCCCCCGATTGCAGCACAAAGCCTTCGGCCAAGATGCTCAGCGGGTGCACGCCCATCATATCGGCGATCGCGGTCAGCTTGTTGACGGTTACCGCTTTCATGCCTCGCTCCAGTGAGCTGATATAGGTTCGACTGCTAATGCTGCCAAAATCCTCCTGGGTAAAGCCTCTGCGAAGGCGTGCATTCCGTAATGCCTGGCCAACAGCATCATTCAGTTCCATTTGCCACTCCTGCAAAAGGAACGATGAAGCGACATTGAACACTAAAGGACTACAATCTATAGTGTTCATTTTCGGTACGAGGTGGCCTGCATGTTCGTGACTCATCCAGGCGCTGAGCTTAGCGGTAGCCTGCACTTCGCTGACGGCAGCAGGCAATGGGCGATCGTCGAGCAGGAGCTGGCCGTACCTTGGCTGTATGTATGCATAACGCACCTGGATAACAGCTTCGACTTTCAGCGGATGATGCTGGTCTCCTGCGTGGAACATTTTCGGCAGCTCCTGCAGAGTCTGCCAGCTAACGCGACCGTGACTCGCGTCATGAGCGTAGTGCCCAGTCCCGATGGCTCGGGTATGTGGTCAATGGTGCCGGTACAGGCAATCGAATTACGCGAGAGTGGCGACCGATCAACGTTCATGATTGATCTTGCCAACGGCACCCACTATGAGGAGCCAGCTACTAACGTGACGCTAGTTCGCGATCAGCTGACGCTCTTTCGCGCGGACTGAGCGCTCTTTCACCCCGCCGCAACAACGGGCGAGCTGCGCCCTACTTTGAGATGGGGGTTATACCAGAAGCGTAAAAGGGTCGCCGGATGCGGTTGATACGCCCAGAACTGCACCGTTTCGCGCGCATGGGCGTTCGATTGTTCAGCGGCGCTCGACCGCTTTTGGCACCGCTCAGCGGTCTGGCTGACCAACCACTGCGGGTCGGCATGGATGGCAGTAAACTGCAGTAGGCTTGAGTGGCTGTGGCCACAGATGCACACGACTTCATTGCCCAGGGTTAGGGGCGGTACGTTGGAAGAAAGCGTTACCGAAAAGCGGTCCCGCTCCGTTGAGCTGCTCGCGTTAGTCCGCTCGATACCGGACCAGATCGCGTAGAAAAGCGTAATCCACAGTGCCATGATTTGCCGGTCGGTAGTCGGCAAGATGGTATGTGAGGGTGCCGTAAGATTGATTGGCCCACCCTCCCCGTAGTCATAACGCAACGCTAAGCGCCACGCCAGAAATGCAGCAGATACAGTACAGGCGGATTGGCTGTCCAGCGCGTGACGCCCCTGGGCTGTGAGAGCTGCCAAATATCGATAGCAGGTCGCATGCGCTCTGACGTACCGCTTGTATAGGTAGTGGCGCACACAACGGTACAGCGCAAACAGACTCTCCTGATCAGGCTGGAAGATCGCGTCGTGGGCCATGTACGGGGTCGTATTTACCTGTTGGGGCGGCAACGGCGTAGGCGCGATGGCGCGAGAGGCTGGAAAAGGCCCGACAGCAGACAGCGCCAGTTGCAAACCACAATTAACCAGCTGTTCATGTTTGCTAGGGACCGACCCACCCAAATACGCCGGGTTGTAGAGCGAAGTGGCATAGTCGACCAGCGGGCTGTTGATCGCCTGCGCCGCACGAAACCACCCCTGTAATGCGAGCCCTAAAGTGGCGTAAGCCTGCCACTGATTAGCGGTAATCTTGCTTAGCCTCACCGAGCCTGTTGAACAAAAAGCAAAATGGCCGCAACGCGTGCTGGCATTAAACCCCTCGTTCTGGGCCTTGATCGTCATCCCTCCTGGCAAGCAGGCGCGCGAACAACACCGACAGTGAATCAGTGGCTCATCATGCCAGGGACAACTCTGCACTATATGCAGCAGAAAAAAGACCGAATGGTAGCCTGCGGCTATGCACTGCGGGCAGTGGCGAATACTTGCAATCGACGACGACTGTGGATTGCTTGTCACGTGATCGATGAAGCAACGGCTAATCGCCGCCTCAGGAAGCCCCAATGCGCTGGCCAGCTTCGCGGTGTCTACGTCCATGGCGGCCCAATAACGCGCTCCGGCTTCACCGGTAAGCGTGGCAATCAGGTAGTGCGGAGGAATGAGATTCAATCCTCCGGCCTTGGTGAACACTGCCCAGGACGACTCAAATGGTAGGTAATTGAACTGGCCGTAAGTGATATTCACCGCAATCACACCTTTTTAGGAGCTTGTTGCATGATCATGACAAAATCCTGAATCAGGCTTTTGTCGATGGCGATAGCGACCATTTCATTAGAGAGGGAAAAGTCAGCATTATCCATGTGGCGGCTGCGCATCAAAATATCCTCAACCACCCTCAGGGTATGTTCCAACGGCAGTGCAGCTGCACCCGCATCGCCTGCAATATTGAGCAGCGCAGTCCAAATCAGTTCACCTGCGTTGGCCAATCTGAAGCCTGAGGCGTAGGCCAGCGGGAGAAAGAATTGAGTGTAAGTGCAGCCAGAATCCAGCGGGTGCTCCTTATTGGAGTCATACTCATTCAAAATGGACGTGAAATCATCCAGGGACAGACAGCCCACAAACTTAATCGGCTCGCACAGAAAGCGCGCGACCAGGTTGGTCGCGCCCAACGAGAATAGAAGTGTTTGCTTCTCCAGAATTTCGGACTGCCCGAAACCCAAGGTAGTCATATTTATTCCGCGGCTTTCAAGTTTATTGTGGATGACCGAAAGCTCCGTATAAGCGTCGATAGTGAGCATTTGGTTTTCATCTATGATCAATATAAAGTGATTGCCCTTGCGCTCTTCCAGCTCAGTGACAACGTGCAGAATAAACTTCTCCTTCAATTGATTGTAGGGTTCTTTGGACTTCGTTGGAAGTTTCAGCGCTGTTATCAGATCGCCGACCACTCGCCCAGTTTTATCTCCATCGGAGGTATGATACAAAATGTACTTTCGGGGAAATTCAGCAGCGAGTAAATCGCGAATGATCGTCGCACATCTGGTCTTGCCCATTCTCGGCCTGGCATACATGAACGTGCCGGTGTGCCTAGCAAAAACCCGCTCACGTATGATCGAGTAAGCCTTGGTAATCATTGGTGTGATCAGAGTGTAGCGGGTGGTAACCACCGGGTGCTCTTCGAGCAAGAGTTCACGGTCGAGCCCCGTAGTATTCAGATTTTCGCTCATGACCCCCGCCTTTTCTGATTGATAATGTCATTTAGGTTAGGAATAGGCTTGCCTATGATAAGGGAGTCGGAGTATTCAAGCGTTTTGCCGGTCTCCATCGCCTTGTTGGGCTGCAGCTCCATGGCTTGCAGTTCAATACCCGCCTCGGTGGCAACGCGTGCTGCCTCAGTCGCCCCTTGCGCATGGAGGTCACTACCGCCCCGTCTGCTGGCACTAAGTGAGGCAAGATAGACTCTTACTGGGTCCTGTTCGGACGCGACCTGCAATGTCCGGTCGGCCATCTTTGAGTTGATGGCTTTGCGTGTCTTGAGGTCATGCTTGGTGTCGGCCCACTTTCCCATCGCCACGAGCTTTCCCAAAAGAAAGCCGTCTGGGGTATAGGCGGTAATGACC
>Ga0247821_10000145_pt1 | contig 41094 bp, 58 predicted proteins | sample 13C_Glycerol_Day_FD_192481 | JGI IMG/M metagenome (GOLD analysis project Ga0247821, IMG submission 192481) | Soil microbial communities from agricultural site in Penn Yan, New York, United States - 13C_Glycerol_Day14 | ecosystem: Environmental > Terrestrial > Soil > Agricultural land | place... | reverse complement strand
CAACAAGGCGGCGTCCGACAGCTACTTCATGGGGGACCTGAAGACCGGCAAGACCATGTCGTACGGATGGGATGAGATCGAGTGCCAGGAGTACGTCTACGCGACCGGGTACAACCGGTTCGGGACGTACGTCCGAGGCGACGCGGCTGACGGCTCACTGGACTACTGGGAGGCGCCGAAGTGCCACGTCCGGGAGGATATGGGCGTCGTGATGTGGCTTCCCGTCCAGGGCCCCGAGGCCGGCCGGTGCCGTCTCCTGATGACCGACTTGAAGCGCGGGAAGCGGCAGGCGAAGCTGTGCGGCCTGGTGCGCGAGGCGCGCGCCAACAAGCCCAAGCCGGAACTGTGGGCCACCCCCGTTCCCGTCCGGTCGGTGAGCTGGGAAGAGGAGTTCTCGGCGGTTCGGTCCGGTGAGATGGCGGCCGCCCTGTGGCGGAGGGCGAAGAACGCCGGCGTGGAAGAAGTGCGGCTGCGGGCTCTCGTGGACATCGCCCGCCGGGCTCTCTGCAAGAACTGATGTCCACTGTTGACATGGTCCCGAGTGGGGCCTAGGATCGACACCAGTAAGAACGGAGAGGGCGGGGACAACCCCCGTATCCGCCCTCTCCGGCCAGACCTCCCGATCTGCTAACGAGAGGTAGGGCAACTTCCGATAGCTCAAATGGCAGAGCGCCCGGCGCATAGGCGGGAAGTGACGGTTCGGATCCGTCTCGGAGGACAACCCGCACGACGACCTGATAGGCATGGCCCCGGAGGGCTCCCCCTTATCCAGTCGCAAGGGTTGGTCAGGACCACGGGCGAATTTCGTGCAAGCCCCTGCTCAGGGAAGTCCATCCCGGACCGAAAGCAAACGGACACCGAGGCCGGCCGGAACCTCTCCGGGCAACCCGGCCGGCCTCACAAAACGAACTCACGAGAAAAGGATCAAGGAATATGGCGAAGGACCCGTTCAGCGACGAAGCAGCGGCAGCGTTCCTCACCGGATCGTCCACGGCAGCCAAGTGGCCGAAGGTCGGCTACGTGGTTGAGGGCACCGTCCTCAACTGGCGCATGGCGCAGCAGACCGACTACGACACGAGCGAGCCCCTGTACTGGGAGGGCAAGCGCCGGGTGATGGAGTCGGTCGCCACCGACCGGTCCCGGCCCGTGATGCAGCTCATCATGGAGATCCAGGGCAAGCCGACCGGCGAGACGTGGGAGGGTCTGGGGAACGCCCACAAGGTGCTCACGGACGACGACGGCAAGCGCACCTTGTACGTGAAGGCGTACCTTCAGTCGGCCATCGCGCGCGCCCTCAAGGATGCGTCGGGCAAGCTGGAAGAGGGTGCGTTCATCCGGGTGGAGCGCATCGCGGACGTCCCGTCCCAGGACAAGAAGCGCCAGGCGGCGCACAACTACCGGGCCACGTGGACCCCGGCGGCGCAGAACGCAGAGGCCGCGTCCAGCTTCCTGAACGAGTCGGAGGACGACAACCCGTTCGAGAACGGAGCCGAAGAGCCCCCGTTCTGACCCCCTGACCCGGCGGTTGCTCCGGTCGGCTGACCGCTGGTGAAGGCCCCGTCCCACTCTCCTGGGGGACGGGGCCTTCTGATTCCGGGATGCACCCCTGTTGGCGCAGGGCCCTCCCGAAGAGAACGCCCCGGGACCGCCTCTCCTTCGGTCCCGGGGCGTTCTGCTGCTCAGAATCCGGCGGTGTCGGGGTTCCCGGATCGGAGAGCGGCCAGGCACTTGAGGACCGACACGGCGCCCGCCAGGGCCCCGCCGAGCCACACACGGCCGTCTGTGAGGTCGACGCCCACGGCCCCGACCACGGCGACCATGCCGCCCGCGAACGACGCCACGACGCGTTCTGCGGCGTCCCGGAGGAACTTCCCGGACACGGTCACCCTCCCGTCATCCGGAAGCCGGTGAAGCTGCGGTCGTACACGGAGTAGGTGCGCAGCGTCCCGATGACGTTCACGAACACCTCCACGCTGATCGGGGTCGTCCCGTCCAGGAATATGCCCGTGCCGACGGCCAGAGTCCGGGGCTCGTTCTCGGTCGTCATGGCGTGGACGTTGCGCCGCACGATCACGGTGCTGCCGGACATGATCGACAGTGAGATCTCATCCACCACGGGCGGCGTGCCGACCGGCCGGCCATAGACCACGGCGGCGGTCAGGTACCAGAATCCGGCGGACGACGGAGTGACCTCCGTGATCCGGTCGAAATCCAGCGAGCTCGTGTCGATCGCGTCGGACTGGTTCAGGTCCACGCTGTCGAACGTGACCCGGAACTGCGGAACGAGCTGGACGGGCACGGTCTGAATCTGGTTGGAGGAGATCCTGAACGTGGGCCGGGGGTAGATCAGGTCGTCGACCGCGGTGAGGTCGTCGTCCCACGCCTGTGCCAGATTCCGGATGGCCCGGGGCATGTCCGCCCGGAAGTTCGTGTAGTCCGCCGGGAGCGGGTACGGGTACCCCCGGTTCGGTGTGCTCGCCGGCATGGGTCAGCCTCCGGGTGTCGGATCCTGTTCCTCACCCTTGAAGATGGGCGGGACGTCGGTCGGGCCCGGGGTTCCGGGCTCCTCGGGCGGGTTGTCCCCCAGGTCGGGAGAGCCGGCGCCGGGGTCGTTCTCGGGTGTCGTCATGTTCCCGAGAGTAGCGCGCTGACCTTGGTGGCGGTGAGCGAGCGGGCGGCGAGCAGAACGTTGCTGGTGAAGGAGTGGCGCACCGTGAGCGTGATGTTGTCCGGAAGGGTGGCGGCCACGCGGTGCAGTTGTTCCACGGTGAGCTGGGTTTGCTGGGTGTCGTCCATGACCATGGAGATCTGCCCCGGGGTGGCGGACACGCCGCCGGTCGAGTTCATGCGCAGCGATGCGACCGCGCCCGTGCCGCCGGTGCCCTGGAAGCTGATGCGGCCGGTGATCAGGTAGATGCCGGACTGGTTGAGCTGGATACGGGTGTTGTTGGTGGCGATGTCGGCCATGTTGTCGTTGTCGAACTGCTCGGTGGAGAACGTGGCGAGCGTGTCCGTGTTCGGGGCGATCGACTGGTCCGGGGTCGCACCGCCAGTGATGCGGACCGACGGGCGGTCCCGGGCGGCGGCGATCAGGTCCGCCAGGGCCTGCATGTCGGTGTCGACGTCGGTGGCCAGATCCTGCAACTGCGGAGCCGGATCCATCGGGTCTGTGTACAGCGGGTAGGTGTACCCACGGCTGGTGTTCTGTGGCATCAGGAACTCTCTCTCACGACAGCGAAATCCCACACCAGACCCGTGGTGTCCTGGACAGTGGAGCGGAGTGCCAGGCGCATGAACCCGGACACGGGTGCGGTGACGGTGCCGGACAGCGGCGTCATCGGCGGGGCGACGGGGATGTCCAGGACCTGGGACACGAGTGTGTCCGGGGAGGACGTCGTCGGGTACAGATCGGTCGACGCGGCGAACCACAGGGCGTACAGGGAGGCGTCCACCGGCACGGGGTCGTTGTCGCCCACGGTCGCTCCGGCGTAGGCGGACAGCGTCCACGAGGAGCCGACCCCGACCGGCACGGGGGACGAATAGACGTAGCTCTCCGCGACGGCGAGCGTCGGAGGGATGACGGACAGCACCTTGGTGCCGGTCACCGCAATCGGGGAAGTGATCACAGCGACATCGGACGCTCCGGTGATGTCATACTGCGTCCACCCGGACGGGGCGTCCCCGTCGGCGTCGTCCTCGAACGACCCGTTGGTGATCGCGTTCTCCCCGGTCCCGGCGATCCTGCCGAGGATGATCCACGTGGCATCCTGCCGGATCACGGACACCAGATGACCGGGCTGCGGGCTGTACGGGCTGATGAAGGACGCGGAGAACGACGTCCCTCCGACCACGACGATGGCGCTGTTGGCGTTGGCCGTGGCCACCGTGCCGGTGCGGACCTGCGCCCACGGGCCGTCCTGTGCGGCGATCGTCACCGCGCTGATGTTGGTCATCAGAACCGTGCCAACTGGAGTGCCCAGATGCGGGAGGTGACCGACCACGTAGTCGACGACGTGGCGATCATCTCGGTGCTCAGCGTGCCGGCCGCGTCGTACCGCAGAGTCTGTGACTGGGACATGTACGCGTTGTTGGCGTTGATGATGTTGGACGGCCCGGCCGGTGACGTGGCCGCCGCACCGTTCCGAAGGAACCGGACCCGGTACCCCTGGTACACGGCCGAGTTCGACTGCCACCACGCCCCGACCAGCCACCAGCCGGGCCACGGGATGCGGATCAGCCCGTTCACCGTGTCGGCCATGACCACGCCCGGGGTGTTGTCAAAGTTCTGCACGTCGTAGAAGGGGCGGATCGTCGTGCCGGTCCCGGCCTGAAGTGCGTTGGTCTGCATGCGGCACGCTGCGGGGCGCAGCAGGATGTCGGACATGGTGTCGTACAGATCCTGCACGTGGTCGTTCATCGCGACGGCCAGGTCCCGGACCTGTGCGATGTCTGCCGCGTCCTTCCGCAGGGGCGGGTCGCACTCCGGGTACGGGAGTGCCCAGTCCTCGGTCAGTGGCATGCGCGTCCCCTCACGTCTGCACGGGCTCGGGTATGGCTGACCGGGTCCCGAGCCGCATGGGCGCCCCGGTCAGGAGCGGGTAGGTGATCGAGTCGATTACCTGATCGCTTTGGAGTCCACGGTAGCCGAGTCGGACAGTGTCCCCGGGTTCGAGGGTGTAGTCGGGGACGACGTCTGCGGACCACTGCTCGGTCAGCGCGGTGGCCGCCGCCAACTGGGTGCGTGCCAGGGTCTGCGCTTCCAGGGTCGACAACGGGGTCTGGACCTTGATGACCTGCACGACCCGGCCGAACGGCCCTCCGTAGCGGGTCGGGCTGGACGGGGTGTTGTCCCGGGCGACGATGCGCACGGGGTCGGTTCCGTCCATGCGCTCGGACACGACGACGACCGAGTTGGCCACGGCGTCCCGGGTGATGGACACCTGGGCGTCGAGCATGAGCCCGCCGGGTCCGTCGATCAGGGTCTGCACGGGGGCGGAGGGGGCGTAGGTGAAGGGCCGTACGAGGAACGCCCCGTCCCCCTGGGTGTACCAGCGCGATCCCAGTGCCTCGGTCAGGTCGTCGAGAGCCTGGCCCCGGTCCTCGTCCCAGGTGAGCACGGGCGTGGCCGCGTCCTGCACGGTGTCGGGCCCGAACACGGCCTGTGGGACGGCCTCGCTGATGAGCTGCCGTACCTCCGCCAGGATTGTGGTCCGACGGGCGACCCGGGGCTGCTCGAACCGGGCGGCCACGACGTCTGCGGCCAGGTCGTCACAGCGGAACTGGGGGCGTCCGTCGGTCCCCCGGGAGGCGTCGTAGACGCGGCCGGTGAAGACGGGGAACACTTCGGTCTCCCCGTTGCCGTACCGGGTCCCGGCGAAGACGCGGACCACGGCTCGGTACGGGGACAGCGGATCGTCCACGGAGCGGGGCCACCAGTCGTTGAGGTTGACCGGGCCCGGGGTGAACGTGGCCGTCCGCGTGACCCGGTTGGTCAGGTTCGCCTGCACGGAGCCGTCGTGCAGCGGCACACCGAGCGCGCGCACGTTCCCGTCGATGTCGTAGACGTCCACGAACGCGGCACGGTGGTGCGGCCCGTGCAGCACGGACTTGTACGAGGGCCCGGAGGGGAGCACTAGGCGACCGCCCCCCAGTAGGAGTTGGAGGTGAAGGCCCGGGACCCGAGGGTGATGGACGCGGGCAGGGAGGTCTGCGCCGTCGGGCCGGTCGTCCAGCGGGCCGTGGTGAGCGTGGTGTTCGCGTTCATGGCGATGGTGTACGGCGACCCGGAGCGGATGAACGCCGGGCCTGTGGTGCCGTTGGCCAGGAGGGCGATGTAGTAGGCCCCGGCTGCCGCGTTCACGGGGGCGGTGAGCGTCATCATGTGGTGGGCGACGTTCGCCCAGTTCCCGGACTGGTCGGCCGTCACCGCGAGCTGGGTGCCCGTGGAGTCGTACAGTCCGGCAAAGCACTGCCCGGCCGTGAGCCCGGTCCCGCCCGTGGAGACTACGGCGGACACCGAGGAGACGGTGGCCGCCTCCCGCAGGTGAATCTTCATCATGTACACGGTGCCGGAGGTCACCGCGACGCCGGACTGTGCGTGTACCGGGTCGTAGTTCCAGGTGATCCAGCCCTGATCGGCCGGGCCCGGGGCGTTCGCCGTGTCCCCGGCGGCGCCCGCTTCCAGCGCGGTGATGCGCGTGTCCTGGCCCGCCAGTGCGGAGTTCACGGGGGCGCCCCATGCGAGCGACCCGATGGGGATGGGGGTGAATGCCATGGTGTCTATCCTCCGTCTCCGAACGGCCCGTCGCCGAACGGGCCGATGCCGAATCCGTCCACGGCCCCGGGCGGGCAGAGGACGTCGCCCTCAAGCAGATCGAGCCACGTCATGCCGGTGGCTGTCATATCCCCGAAGGTGGAGAACGACTCCTGCACGGCGCACCAGTTCGCGCACGCGGTGCCCTGCGCCGGGCCGAGTGGCCTGTCGACCACGGTGAACGGCACCGTCCAGGACCGCAGGGGGCGCCGCTGGTCGCGCGACCCGTACTCCTGGGTGACCTGGCCCGGCTGGATGAACCGGTCGTGCCACCCGTACTCCGGCGGAAGCTGTAGCAGCAGCGGGCCGCCAGCGGTGAAGAGGTCGTAGACGCGGTCGATCGCGTCCAGGGTGCGGGTGAAGAACCGCATCGTGCCGTCGGCGAACTTGCGCCGGGCCCACACGTCGGCCGGGGCCTCGGAGTCCAGCACGGTGAACAGGCCCGCGTCGTCGTTCCACTTCTGGTCACCGAGACCGCCCCAGATGAATGCGGGGTCGGGGGTGGTGCAGCCGGACGAGTGGCCGGCCGTGGTATCGCAGAAGTCGAGTTCGATGTCCGCCCAGGGGCGTAGCGGGTCCTTCAGCCACGCCGACGTGGTCGCCTCAATGGGCCCGAGCACGACGTTGAAGGCGGAGCCGGTCTCCTTGCCGAACCCCGTGTAGTAGAGGGGGACGCCCAGCGGGGCGGTGGTGTCGACGAACACAGCTCGCTCGCCGAGGAGCGGCAGGTTCTCCCCGAGGATGACGAACGGCCCGGCCGGACCAACGGTGGAGCGGCCGAGCGTGTAGGCCGTGTCGACGCCGCCGCCTGCGAACGACACCGTGATGATCATGTAACTGTCCTGGATCGCCATCAGCGGCGCACCCCCTGGGCGAGTGTCCGGAAGTTGCGGTTGGTCACCTGCTCCACCCTCGTGGTCACGTACCGGTCCACGGCCTCGTTGCCGATGCTGACGGTGATGATCGGCTGTACGGCCCCGAGCGACGGCACCCCGGCGAGCTGGGCCGTAGTAGTGGACGTGGCGCCGGGGATGATGGCGGCGACCTGGCCGATGGCCTGCTGAAGGGCAGGGATGGAGTCGACGATGCCGTTGATGAAGCCCTGCATGGTGTCGTCACCGACCCCCTCCATGACGATGGAGGGGGAGTGGATCCCCAGCAGGCCCTTAATCTTTCCGGTGACCGAGTTCGCCGCGTTGGCGGCGGCGGACGCCAGAGCTCCGATCTTGGACTGGATGCCGTTGATCAGGCCCTGGATGATGTCCGCTCCGGCGCTGAAGAGGACGCGCGCCGTGTCCCCGAAGCTGTCGCGGATCTTACCCGGGATGGCGCGCACCTTGGCGGCTGCGTCGTTGACCATCCGCTGAATCCCCTGGACGAATTGCAGCGCCCCGTCCAGGGCTTTCTGACGGAGTTCGAAAACGTAGCGGTTGAGGGCGTCTCGCACGCCGATGACGAGTCCGCCGAAGTTCTCGACCACCTTGGCCTTGAGGTTCTGGGCGGTCTGGAGTGCCAGGTCCGCCGCTCCCTTGAAATCGCCCTTGAACAGGGCGATGAGCACCTTGATGCTCGGGATGGTGAAGTCGGTCAGCAAGAATGCGAACCCGCGTAGAATTGTGGTCAGTACCTTGATTCCGGCACCGATGACAGGGACGATCACGGGCGCCAATTCGGCCACCAGGGCGACTACCAATTCGAGCACCTTGGCCACGATCGGGGTCACGGCGACCAGCAATTCGGCGAATGCTTCGGAGAGAGACCGCAGGTCAGGGCCGATCTGCTTCAAAATGTCCGTCAGCAGAGGGAAGATCACCTGCGCCAGTTGGACAAACGGAGGCAGAAGCATTTCCATGATCGGCGGAAGTGCTTCCAAAATGGGGACGAGTACGTCACCCAAATTTTTGGCGACCTGTTCGATGAAGGGGGTCAGCTCAACGAAAATGTCTCCCAGCGCCTTGAAAAGAGGGGTGAGGGCGGGCAGAAGAGCAGCGATCAGGTCACCAAAGAGGGTGATGATCGGCAGAGCGGCGACGACGAGCTTCCCGAAAGCATCAGCGAGCTCGACCAGCACGGGGCCGAGCGCATCCAGGACCTTCTTCAGCGCATCCCCCAGGACACGCACCAGATCGCGCGCCGGAGGGCCGAGTTCCCGGATCACCTGGCCGATGATCTTGATGGCGGAGGCGAACAGCGGAGCCGCCGTCGAGCCCACCAGGGACATGGTCTGGGACAGTTCCCGCAGCGCCCCCTGGAACTCCTTGGTCGCCGTCACCTTGGCGAACGCACCAGTGATGTCTTCCAGCACCCCGAACAGGCCCTGGCCGTCCGCTTGCAGCCCGCTGAAGATGTTGCCGATCCCGGCGAACACGTTGGAGAACACCCGGCCGAGCTGCGCCACCGAGGACACGGCGTTGTTGATCGCGTCTTCCAGCGCACCCGACTCGAACGCCCGGCCCAGGTCCTCCGACACCCGGTCCGCCACCCCGGCCACCGCGTCGGTGATCCGGTTGAACGCCGGGGCGGCTGCGGCGGCCAGGCGGCCGAACGCCGTCACGGCCTGGCCGGGGATGTCCACCAGGTCCCGCAGCCCGTCCGTCGCCCCCTTGAGCGCCGTGCCCAGAGTGCCCGACGTGGACAGCCGGGCCGCTGCCTGAACCACCCCGACGCCCATCCGGTTCAGGGACGTGGCCGAGTCGTTCAGCGCCGTCCGCAGCCGGGGAAGTACCGTGTCGGACAGCACCTCGATCGCCCCGGCCGAATCCCGGAACAACCGCTGCTGGACACCCAGGCGCAGATCCTCGAACGCGGGCCGCATCCGGCGCAGCTCCTGGACCGCCTTGCGCGCCGACGGGGCGAGCCGGTCCAGGGCCTCTTGCAGCTCCTCCGGCTTGGTGTCCGGGTCGAACGCCGCCTCCACGGCTTCCTGGAAGCCGACCATGCCCAGCCGGGCCGCCCCCGTGGCCAGTTGCAGCGCCAGGATGCCCGTGGTGGCGACGGCTGCGGCCGGGGCGAGCTGTTCCGCCGCTGTGACGACCCCGGTCAGCACAGGCAGCGCCGCCCCGGCCGCAGCCGTGACGAGACCGAGGCCGCCGGCCAGGCGCCCGGCCGAGCCGGCGGCGGACAGCATGCCCGTACCGAGACGACGCAGAGGGCCGTCCGCGTCGCCGAGACGGCGCACGAACCGGGTGATCGCGTCGTCGTCGATGTCCGTGTCGACCCGGAACCGGACATCGACCGCCCCGGCCCTGGCCGCCACGTCGTCGAGCCCTTCCCGCACCTGCCGCAGGGCGGTACGGGTGTTGAACACGGACTGGATGGTGACCGGCTCCGCGAACCCCGGCCGGGACGCCGCGTCAGCGATGTCGTCCAGGTTGAGCCGCAGGGCGTTGAGCGTGTCCCTCTCATCAATCAACGCCGTGATGTCCAGGTCCGAGGCGCCCGCCTCCGCCAGCGCGATGGCCCGGTTCAGGTCCCGGATCATGTTGTTGACGGTGGCGGACGTGTCCAGGGTGGCCGCGATGTCGACATCGTCCATGCCCCGTTGGGCGGCGGCGACTACTCGGTCCAGGTCCCGTTCCAGTTCGGGAAGGGTCCGGGACGCGTTGACGACCAGATCTACCTCAGCCTGTGACGCCATGTGCTACCCCTGTCCCGGCATGGCGCGCGCCTGCGCAACCATCTGCTCGAAGTCCTGGTACGCCCAGTCGTCCCCGTCATCGACGCCGTCCGGCGGGTCGGCAAGCTGTGCTTCAAACTTGAACCGGCCCGAGTCGTCCAGGTGCTCGGTGAGCAGGGAGAAAATCCCGGAGCACCACTGAGCCACGGTCAGGGAGTACGGGTCCATGCCCTTGACCACGGTGCGCCCGAGGACGGTGGGCCGGGTGGCGACCATCAGCAGCCGGTACGTCTCCCACCACCGGTACGGGGAGCACTCCTCGGTGAGGCGGTGGGAGGCGCTGTGCAGATCGGACGCGTCGACCGTGCCGAACGCGAGCCCGTCCAGGAGTTGATCCCGGTCGCGCCATTCCAGCAGGTACAGCAGGCAGTCGTAGGGGCCGCTCGCCGTCTCCATGGCCACGGTCCAATCGGCGGCGTTCCGGAACGGCACGGTGAACCGGCGGCCTCCAACCGACACGGGCATGGGTCCCTTGTGGAAGGGCGAGAGGCCCCGCTTCACTTCGCCGCCGCCCTGGCGCGCAGCTTCGCCAGGGCGGCCTCTGCCATGGCGATCTCTTCCGCGTCCTCGGACAGGTCGGGCATGGCCGGGGCGTCGGGGGTCTCCGAGTCGTCAGGCCCGGCGAGGATCGCCACCAGGTCCTGGAGTCCGACATCGCCCATGGCGATTTGGTCCTGCATCCAGGTCCAGTCGTCGGAGCTCATGCGCGACTCGATGATCATCATGACGTGCCGGACGTTCCCGGCCGCCGTCTTGTCGTCGGCCCCCCGAAGCGAGATGAGAATGCCCAGTTGCCCGTCGGTGAGGCGCTTGAGTTCCATGCTCCGGCCCCGGAACTCCGCCTGAAAAGTCTTGGTGTCCATGCGTCCAGTATCCACGGTCACTCCTGCCGGAACGAGTAACCCCGGGAGGCCGAGACCTCTCGCAGCGCCTTGTCCAGGAATGGCCGGGGCCGGGTGCCCGGATGGTGCACCACCTTGGCGAACACGACCCGGCCGCCGATCCGGAACCGGAGCGCCTGGGCACGCTTGGGTCGGATGATGTGCGGCCGGGTCCCGTCGTGCACCATCTGCGCGTACGACACGTCGGACCCGATGGTGTACCGGGACCGCAGCAGCGCCGTCCTGCGCGACTCAATGCGGATTGACGCGCGCAACCTTCCGGTGTCGACGGGGGCCAGGATCTTCGCCCGGTTCATCACCTGCCGGGCCGCCGTCTCCAGTTCGTTCCGGGACGCTCCCCGGATTGTCCGGGACAACTCCGCCCGGTCCAGCCTGATCCTTGCCACCGCACACCTCCACCAGGCCGGCGCGTTCCCAGCCGCGCAGCATCTCTCCGTCCAGGACGTATCCGACGTCCCCCGCGTACATGCCGTTGAAGGACACCCGGACGGTGACCCGCACCAGTTCACTGGACATTGGCGCACCCACAGTCGTAGTCGATGGTCATCTGCATGGTCCCAGTGAGACAGTTCCCGTCCGGCCCCAGGGGCTCGTACACCCCCGGCACCACCCGGGGCTCGAACGGCAGGGACTGGAACGCTTCCATGGCGCAGCACACCGCCGCTTCCATGGCCTGCTGGTCGGAGTCCATCTTCAGGGATGCCTCGGTCCACTGCTCACACGTCGGTCCGGCCCCGGTCGTTCCGAAGGGAATGCAGCGCGCGGTCCCCAGTTCCAGCGTGAGGCGCCGGGCCGGAGTCACACAGTTTCCCTGGGACGGGTCCGTCGGGTCAGCCAGGGGCTCGATACCGGCAACGCGCACCCATGCCAGGCCGGTGCAGCACTCGTCCTCGGCCGTGCCGACGGACGGGTTGACCTGCTGGCCGAACCGAAGACAGATCTTGTCCTCCGGCATCGGGTACGGGCCGTCCTGGATCCGGGCGCGCAGACACGCCAGAACGATCTGTGCGTACTCGCCGGGGGTCACAGGGCCACCGTCCGAACCGGCGGGAGATCGGGGGTGTGCACCCGGGGCCGCTGGTGGAGCCGGGCCGGGTTCACCGACATCACCCACAGGTCCACGTCATGGATGCCGGTGCGCCCCGCGTCCAGCACGAGTTGGGGATCGGCCACCTGAACCTCCACGCCGTTGCGGGACAGGGACACGAGTTCCTGCGGAAGCGCACAGTCGCCCCCGCCGGCGCACGCTTTGGCGAACTCGCACGCGAGCTTGCCGGCCGCGATGGCTCCGGCCACAGGAAGGGGCTCCCCGGGCCGGAGTGTGACGGACCACGTGTTCTCCACGGTGTCCGGCACGTCCAGGTCCTGGCACTCGGGAAAGCACTCGTCTCCTCCACTGAGGAGCACGAGGGTGTTTCCGTTGTCGATGCGGTAGGCGGACGGGTCGAGCACGACGCCGTGCAGCTTCACTTCCAGCACCTCGGCCACCGGCCACGGCATGCGGGCCTCACAGGTGGCCTTGCACCGGCAGGCTCCTGCACAGCCGCAGTTGCGCCACACCCCGTTGTCGACGAACGGGATCATCCACGGGTTGCCCGCTCCGGCGGTGGCGACGGAGTCCACAGGGAAGGTGAGGTAGCCGCCGTACCGGCCGCAGCGCTGTCCGCAGGGCCTCAGCTTGACGGGGCACTGCGCGAACCGGCGCCCCGTAAGGGAGTCCAGCAGTTCCGTGGCCCACGCTGCGGCCACGTCCTGGACATCCTGGGTGTACGTGTCCCAGTCGGGGCAGCACGATGTGTTCAGGGTCCATGCGCACACGGCGCCGGGGGTGTCTGCGGTGGAACCGTCGATGACGGGCATGGTCACCTCCTCACGGGTAGTCGAGCTTGCTGGCTCGCCGGATGATGCACTGCGCCGGGTTGTTCAGGGCGGTGGCGTTGCCCTGAACGATGACATGGGCGATCAGCACGGCGTTGCCCACGGTGGTCGGGTTCGGGACGAACGCCCCGGAGCCGATGGAGTCGATGGCCGTGCTGAAGTCGGCGAAGAGCTGTTGCCCGTACTGCACGGCGATCTGGTCCCCGACGGCATTGGCCGGAAACAGCCAGACGCGCTGAATGGTCGCGTCGTTGCCCGTGACGGCGGTGAGCACGCCGTTGTTGTCCCAGAGCCCGGGATTGATCGTGGTGAAGGGGGACGTCAGGGGGAACTGCGCGACCCGGGTGATCCTCCGCAGCGTCACGAGAGCCTGCGCCGGGACGGAGGACACGTGGGGGTCCAGGGTGAGAGTCGGGCCCGCGAACCGGTTGAACGCCCTCACGAACACGTCCCCGGCGCTCTTGGTGAGGGACAGGTTCGCGCCGTTCGGCGTGACCACGTTGCCGAAGATGTTGAACGGCCCCAGCGCATCCATGAGGTCGGCCATCTGGTTGATGGCCCCGGGGTAGATGACGGGCAGGGACTGGTCCAGCGTGATGGCGCCGGCCGTCGAGTCGTACACCGTCGCGCCGAGCACGATCATCTGTCGGCGCTGGGAGTTCGAGGGGCGCGCCGCCTGCTGGACGATGGCGCCCGTGGACGTCATGAGCCACCACGTGACGACCCGGGTGAGGGCGGGTCCGTCCAGGGGGACCGTCTGTGCGGGCGTGCTGACCCGGGTGAAGCCGGGCACCTCCGGATCGGTGTTGAAATCGAGCACGTAGCCGACGGTGGGGCCGATGTCGAGGGACGTCGGGGTGATGGCGTTGACGTTGAGTTCCCCGCCGGACAGGAGTCCTGTGGACAGGGAGGACGACGTCGCCTCGAACACGTCCAGGTCCGGGGACCCGACAGACACCCGGAAGGTCTGATTCCGGATGAAAATCCAGTACTCCCCCTCCTCCGCCCAGAAGAAAAGCTGTCCCGATCCGTTGGTCGACAGCGGGTTGGGGAGCGGGATCGTGCCGGCCGGGTCGGCCCACAGGACGGCCAGGGAGTTGGAGTCCCGGGGAAAGATCCTGGCCGGGGTGTTGGCCGCCAGGGACCCGTCCGGGAACCAGTACGTCTCAGAGAATGATGCGAGCGGCACGGCGCCTCCCAGGTATGGGCCCGCCGCCCCCGAGCACGGAGGGGCGGCGGGCGGTCCGGATCACGGGCCGGGCGGCACCGGAAGTTCGACGGCGCCGCAGCCCGCCGCCGGGATCGGCACGGACACCGTCTCAAAGTGCACGTGCTGGGATTCGCCGATCGGGGTGAGCAGCGGTTCCGGGGTCTGCGTGACGGCATCGGCGCGCACGTTGTACGGGCCGACACCCCACCCGGACCCGGCCGACGTGCGCCCGGTCAGGGTGATGGTGAGGGCACCGTTCTCCACGACGTACTCGCCCCACTGTGCCTGCACGACGAACGGGTACAGCCAGTACCCGAACTGCTCGCTGCCCCCGACGCCGCACGCCTGGCCGGGCTTGCCGGACCAGATCTCCAGGGCGAAGTTCGCCGAACCGGACACCGACGAGTCGATGCGGAACCCGACCGTGTTCGGGGTCGGAGTGGCGTCGTCGACCACAAGCGGGTCACCTGTGATGATGTTGATCGCGTCCGGGTCGATCAGGCAGAAGTTCATGGCCAGGGTCAGCCACCGCAGCGCCGGGTCGGACTGGTCGTCGATGCAGTTGTCCCCGTTCGCGTCGGTCTGGGTGATGTCCTCGATGTCCGCGTAGACCGGGGTGGCCGTGACGGACACGAACCCCTTGGTGACCAGGGACCCCGTGGGCCCGGGGACCGGGTTGCCGCACCCGTCGAGCCGGGTAAGGCGCATGGCCCGGCCACGCGCGAGGGAAGAGCAGATGGTGGCCATCGGCTATGCCGCCTTTCTGGGACGTCGCTTCGGGCGGTCCGGCGCGCCGTAGCGCTCCGCCACGTGGGCGGGAACGAGGAATTCGTTTCCCGCGTTGGCCGTGCGCACCTGGGACGGGTCGTCTGCGGCGTCCAGCAGCGCACGTGCTGTCTCCGCCAGGGCCCCGGGGGCCGGGACCACGGTGACCCATTCGGTCACGGCCCCACCGCCAGGGACACGACGGCCGGGGCCGCCACCGGAATCTGTACCGCGTGGACCACGGGGCACGCCCACCTGTGCAGGTAGACGCGCTCCGCCAGGGCCCGCCACTGGTTCCCGAGCCGGTCCATGGTCTGGGTGACATCGGGGCTGATGATCCGGCTGCGCTGCACGGTCACGTACGGCGTCATGAACGCCCACACCGATCCGGCGGCCGGGGCCGCTCCGGCGGGTCCGGTGACGCCGTACCCGGCGCCGACGGCGACCGAGCTGCGGAGCGGGGTGACGAGACGCCCGTCCGGTGCGTCGTCGAGCACGTCCGAGTAGGCCAGGGCGGCGTACCCGGACGTGTTCAGGTGCACTGTGCCGACGTACCCGTACACGGCGTAGAACGACGCCTCCAGGGCGGCCAGGGCCGCCCCCGCCCCACCGGCGCCCGGGACCACGGTGACGGCCCCGGCATCGGCGGTGAGGGATGCCCAGACAGCGGCCTCCACGGACGTCTGCTCGCCGCCGAGCAGCACCCGCCGGGCTCGCTCGGCGGCCTCCTCAGCGGTGGTGCCGACGGTGCCGCACTGCTCGATGACGTACCGCCAGTACGGGTCGCCCCCGATGTACGGCTGTCCCTCCGACGCGACCTTGGCCGGGTGCGTCTCGCAGTTCGCGTCGTACTCCTGCGGCTGCTGTCCACAGTCCATCGCCCTGTGCTGCACACCGGCTGCGATCAGACGGCCGGACAGGTCGTCCGTGACCGTGGCCACGTCGAACAGGCCGTAGCGCCGGGGTCCCGGGTCGGGTGCGGCGATGATCTCCCGGTTGGTCAGGATCGCCATGGTGCCCACCTCCTTTCTGGGGGAGGGGCCGCCGCCCGCATGGACGGACGGGCGGCGGCCCCGTTCAGGGGTGGATTACGGGACGACGGGGCACGCGGTGTCGACCTGGGCGGCGGTGGCCCCGGACGGGCACGTGCTCGTGGTGTACAGCCGGACATCGCCGCACGGGAAGATCGGGGCGTAGCCCTCTTCGGTGAACAGCGCGGTGTACAGGTTCTGCGTGAGGTTGGTGCTGTCGTACACGTTGGTGAGCGTGACGACGTCCTGACGCGCGAGCACGATGGCGCCGGCCGGGTACAGCAGGAAGTCGACCGTGACCGGGAGCGCCGTGATGGGGGTGATCGGCGCCGTGATGTCGCCGGGGCCGCCCGCCAGGCCGGACTGGGCATCCTGCCAGTCGTACACGAACTGCGGCCGGATGCCCCGGACCGCGAACCAGTTCATGATCGTCGCGTTGGCGAGAGCGTACGGGTCGGTGTGCCACGCGTTCTTGCGCGCGATGTCGGCCCTCCACTGGACAAGCACCCAGTGCGGGAGCACGACCTCGAACGTGGTGTTGAACGACATGTACTGGCCGTAGCGCATGTCCTCGGCGGCCAGGTCGACGGCGGCCAGGACCGAGGAGACGGCCGAGTTGTCCGCACCCTGGGCCGGGATGACGAGGGACGCACCGGCCTGGGCGACGATCTGCGCGATGACGTCTTTGTTGACGTTGTGCGCGTGCTTGGTCAGCAGGCCGTCGGTCCAGGTGGAGACGACCTCCGGGTAGCCCACCGACTGAAGGAACGAGCCGGTGATGCAGGTGACGGCGACATCGAGACGGCGATCGATGAAGGTGGGGCACGGAAGCTGGGTGCAGTTCTTCGGCGTCCCGGCGATCACCTGCGCCTCGGTCAGCTTGGTAAAGCTGGTGACGGACGCGGCGTTGATCTCAGCCCAGGTGACGGACCGGGTGTAGTTGATCCCGCCCCGGGGCGCGGTCGTGGTCGGGAGGTCGAGCATGCCGTCCATGGACCACAGGGAGCAGAGGTCGTACCGGTTCTCGGACGGTGCGCACCACCCGGCGGCGGCGGTCAGCGCGTTCGGACCCTTCCCGCCGGCGGCGGCGTTCTTCTCCCACGCCGACATGAGCGAGCCGCCGTCGAGACGGCGTTCGTCCCGGGCGAAGTTGATGACTTCCAGGTCGCCGTTCTTGGTGCCCGGCAGCACGAGGCGGTTGTCCCGGGTGCGGGTGAACTGGGCGACGGCCCGGTCCGCCTTGACACCCCGGGAAGCCTGTCCGAACTGGCTGAACAGCTTTTCCACGGCCTGGCCGACTTCACGCAGGTCCGTGCTGTCGCCAGCCTGGCGGCGGAGCGCTCCGGCGGCGTCCGGGAGGAGGCTGATGCCGAAGGTGTCGGCGTGCCGGGCGGCGGGGTCGGCCTGCACGGGCGGCTGTGCGTCCATCTGAGCGACGCTCGGGACCGGGGCGGTCTCCTTGGACGCGGAGGCGGTGACGGGCTCCACAGCGGGCGCGGAGTGGGCTTCCTGCGTCTGCGCCGGGGTGACCACGGGAGCGGTGCGCGCCGGGAGTGCGCCGAACACGTCCACGGCGGACTGTGTGGCGGCGGCGGTCGACTCAATCTCGGTGATCCGGTCACCGATGACCTGGACGCGGGACGCGAGCTCGGTGAGTTCCGCGTTCTCCTCGGCGGTGCGGTCGCTCCTGGCGGCCAGCTCCTGGCCCCGGGCGCGGGCCGAGTCGTACGCCGAGTAGACCTCGGTGTCGGACAGGCCCTCCACGGAGAACGTGGCGGTCGCCTCGGGCTCCGGGGCGTCGGGGGTGGTCGGGGTGTCGCTCATGTCGCTGCCTCCAAGCGGGCGCGTCGGGATGGGGTGCTCACATCGACGCGACCGGCTCTCAGCTCAGCATCGCTCGCGACCGGCTCTCAGCTCAGCGTCGCTACTCACGAGGGTACGCCACCCGGGGATGTCACACGGAGTAGCGAAAGCTGTCCATTTCGACCCGGTTGTTTACAGGTACCCACCAAAATGCCCCGGTTCATAGCGATTCAAAGACGGTGAGACAGGTGTGACAGCAAGTTCGGAAACCTTACGTGAGGGCTCTCAACTTGGCGTTAACCGGATTACGTGTCACATCCGTCTCACTGCGGTCTCACCAGTGGTTATGCCGGATTCTTGACAGTGGACACTCAAGCACTTTGCTTTCTCTTTACCCAAAAGGCCCGCTCCGACGAGCGGGCCCCGGGCACCCTCCGCGACTACGCCACCTTCCGGGGAACCGGCTTCATCGTCGCTCTGCGTCCCTTCGCGTTCAGCCCGATGTAGACCCGGGCCTCCCCCGCGTTCGCGAACGTCTTCTTCTCCGGCACCCCGTCGAACGAGACCTCCCAGTCGCTCGACTTCGCAGCCTGCCCGCAGCAGCCCATGTCAGCTCCTCCCACTCGTTGCTTCGGCCCACACCCACGCGGCGCGCGCCGTACCTCCATCGTCCCGCAGGACCACCTTCGCCCCGCGCACCGGCTTCATTCCCGACGACGCGATCAGGGCCCGCTGACGCTGCATCGCGAACGCCACCCGGGCCCGGGGAACCGGGAACCCCGGCGTGTTCACCGAGCACACCGCGATCAGTTCCAGAGACCCGCCCACGTCCCGCCAGTCACCCGACACGGGGCACGACATGAACTGCTCGCACCGGACAGGATCAGCCTCCGGCAGCATCCACCCCGCCACCCAGATCCCGAACTCGTCCTCACCCGCCACGACCCGGGCCACCGACGCCGCTACGTCGTCGTAGTGCTCTCCCGCAGCACGGAACCCCAGGTTCGTGTCCGCGTGGCCGCCGCCCACCGACAGCACGCCCACGGGCAACAGATCGCCCTCCCGAGTCCGTTGCGCGCTCACGTGGAACGCCGAGTACCCCGACAGGCTGTGCGGCGGCGTGACGCACCCGGGCAAGCCCACATGGCACGTGTCCCACCCGGCGATGTGCCCGAACACCCGGCCCGTGTCCGACACCGTCAGCGGCGTCAGCCGGTCCAGGTCCGGGGCCGTGAACCAGGAAGCCGGCGGGAGCGGCGCCGGTTCGGCGGACGCGCGCAGCGACGCCGACTCCGTCTCCCACGGCGGGGTGCGGTCCATGCGCCGGTAGATTCCGCCGAGCACCCGCCGCATCCCCTCCGCGTCCGGCCCCGGCGTCGCACCACGGGACCCCTGCACCGCAGCAGCGGCGGCGAACACCCCCCGGGGGATGATCGTCAGCGCGCCGTCGATCACGTCGGCGATGCCGTACCCGTACGCCCCCTTGGTCTCCGGGTCCATGCCGTCCTTCTTCTGAAGGAACGCACGCGCGTACCGGCCCCAGTCGACGTCGTCCGGCCCCCCGGCCCACGAGAACACCCGGCCAGCGGCGGCCGAGCCGTCCCACGCCCGCCCTTCATCGGCGATCGGCATGTCCGACCACCCCGAGGAGCGCACCGCCGCCGTCACCGCGCCGGGAACCGACGGGTCCTGCGGATACTCGTCCACCACGGGCCCCAGGTCGAACGACACCCCGGCGAACGCGGGGATGGCCACCAGGGTCGCCCCGGCGATCCGCCACCGCGTCAGCACCGTGGTGCCGTCCCCGTCCATCACGTATTCGATGTCGTCCAGGTCCACCGACGGCCCGACCACACCCGCCTCAACCTGTTCCGCCACCATGCCCGTGTCGTAGGAGTCGAGCAGCGTCCCACGGCCGAGCGCCATGCCGTCCCGGAACTCGATCTCCTCGATCCGGCCCACGACGATGGAGCCCCCGTGCCCGTCATCGGTCTGTCCCTGGAACAGCAGCGGCAGCGGGAGGTCCCGCGTCGCGGCCCCCGACCCGGCGAGCACCCGGCCGTCACCCGTCGGGGTGTCCATCCGTGCGAGTACCGCCGTCCACGTCCTAGCCATCAGTCCTCCGTCGGGTTCTGTCGGTCCGTCCAGTCCAGCGTCTCACCCAGCACCACTGGCAGCAGCGAACAGCGGCACTGGATCACTTCTTGAGCTGGGCCCTGCGGGTCGCCCGGGAACATCAGATCGTGGCCCCCGACCCGGAACGGGGAGTCCAGCAGAGTCCTCTGCTTGTCCGCCTCACGGTGAGTCGGCCGGGTGCGCGGATCCGCCGTGGCAATCCACACCTTCGCCGGGGCCACGTCGCCCCGGGCCTCCGCTTCCAGTTGCGCCGAGCGGAACGCCCCGGCGTTCACCGCGCCCAGCGTCTCCGTCCTGGCCACAACCATGGCCCGGTTCGGCCATCGCTCCGACCCCGTGGCCGTGAGGATCGTGTCGATGTCCGCCGCCACCGTGTCCAGGTCGTCCCCGTCCCGGATACCGGCTTCCACGCGGGCCACTACCAGGGCGTAGACCTCATCCGGGATCCGTCGCATCCGGTTGCCTGCCTCGTTCAGGTACGCCGACGTCCACAGGTCCGTCTCCGGGTCTCCCCGCCGGGTCACCCGCCGCCATACGTCCGACAGCACGTTGCCGATCGCGGGAACGACCCGCTGATCGACCTCCGTGGTCCAGAACCGGCGCGCCTCCGCCGAGCGCAGCACGCCGGGGTTGATCGCTTCGCCTCCGGTCACCCGGCCCCGGAAACGGTCCGTCCACCGTGTCATCGACCGGAACCACGCCCGGCCCACCTGTTGCTCGCCCTCGGTCACGATCGCCTCGGAGCGCAGCCGCTGTGGGAGGAACGGGTCGACGCCTCCGGGCGGGGTGCTCACCGCAGCCGTCCCAGCGCCGCCACCAGGTCCTCGCGCCGGTACGGGGTGCGCGACTCGATCCGGTCCCGGGCGAATGAGAACAGCACCGAGGCGAACCGGACCCGGTCCACCCCGAACGCCTCCGCCACGCCGTCCGTCCACAGGAAGCTGTCGGCCAGAAGGTTGTCAGCGGGTCCGGCGGACGCGAGGACGGTATGCAGCTCGTGTTTCGGCGTGTCCGGGTACTGGCCCCGGTTCTTCGCCGTCAGCAGTCGGCTGCCGGCCCGGGACAGCGCGTCGAACACCAGGAGCTCCGCAGCAGCCGTCAGGCCGGCCGGGACGTCCTCCGCGTCCGGTTCCTGGCCCTGTGTCGCCGGGAGTTCCCGTTGCCCCGCAGGGGCCTCCACGGCGGGAGGGGCCGCTGTCGGTTCCGCCGCGTCCGGGGTACTGGCCACGGGCAATCCCAGGATCTCCGCGTAGGCGGGGTCGGACAACAGCGACGGATCGGCCATCACCAGCTTCCGCAGGAACCGGGCGTTCGCCTCGTCCTCGGAGGGGATCGCGTCGTCCGGGATGCCGGACTGGGCGCGCCGGTAGTCGTCGCTGATCAGGTCTAGGTCGTACAGGTGGTCCAGGTCCTCGGTCGCGTCGGGCCGCTTGACGATCGCGGACGTGTCCCAGTCGATGACGTACCGGTCGGGGTCCTGCACGCCCATGGCCTTGAGCGCCGGGTGGAACCAGTACTGGCCCACCGCGTCGGAGAACCGCTGCAACAGCGGCTCGATGTAGATCTTGTATGTGGTCTCCTCCACCTGCCACGAGGACCAGTGGTTCGCCTCCGCCATGCTCCCGTCGGCCACGCTCCGGGGGATGTCCAGGGTGTCCGCCACGGTCCGGCGCGCGTCGGAGCGCAGCTCAACGAGCTGTGAGCTGAACTCGGTCGCTAGGTCGATGAACCCTTCTTTGAAGGGGGCGATGAGGTCTGCCGGGACCGTGACGCCGATCGGCGTGGCCGCCGTCGCCGAGCCGGGGTTCGCGATGGCCGCCTCGAACGCCCGGAACAGATAGTCGGTGAACGCGGCTCCGACGGACTGCCCGTCCGCCGTGGGGAAGTCCAGTTCAGCCGGTACGAGCTGGATGCCGTTCGCGATCAGCCGGGAGTCGAGCCGGGCTGCGATCGACATGGACGCCTTCTCGATCTCCCGGAGCGGGGGGATGGCCCGGCGCACGGCGCTGTCCGCTTTGGCTTGGTCGTTCGGGTGCGGGGACCAGCAGCGGATCAGCACGTCACGCCGGGGCACCACGTCCTCGGTCAGGCCGGTGAACGGGTCCACGTACGTCCACGTGTCCCCGCGCACCTTGACTTTCTGCCCGGACAGCACCAGCCACTCGTCGGGCCTGGCCTGGCCGCCCAGGCGAGCCCGGGACCGGATGACGATGAAGGACTCCCCGGGAACCTGCCAGCACACCGCGATCGTGTGCAGGAGCTGGGAGCGCCGGGCGGCTCCTCCGAGGAGAGCGGAGGCCACACGCTGCACCGTCTCGTTCTCGGTCGGGCCCGCCACGATCCCGGTATCCGGGTCGACTTCCGCCGCGTACGGAGTGGCCTGGCTGATCGCGTTGGCGATGTAGTTGACGGGCCCGTACAGGGCCCCTTCCACGTCGTAGAAGTACCACGCGTCCTTCTGCCACGCCTCCACGCTCTGCGTCTGCCGCATCGAGTTGGATGTGGCGACTCCCGGCCCCGACAACGGCATGGCCGCCGCCACGAACCCCTTCGGCGGCGGGTCGCCGGCGTCCTTCTTCCGGTTCCAGATACCCATGTCAGACCCCGGCCCCTTCCTTGCCGGCGAGGAATCCGGCGACGTGGCTGTATGCGAGAACGGCTGCTGCTGCGGTCCATGCGGTGGCGCCGCCCCATGCCCACCACGTGCCGGCCACGGCTGCGCCCGTGTAGATGGAGACGCACCAGTCGCACACCAGGAGGTAGGACAGGAGCTTGTGCTCCCGCAGCAGTTCCAGTGCCCGGCGCCGGGGTGCCTCGGTGATGCGGTCGGTGGTGACGAGACGGGTGAGCCGGGCGGTGGCCAGGGCTCCGAGCAGCAGCGCGACGATGTCCATGGGGTCAATCATGACGCGAGCCCGCCCCGGCGCCCCCAGGGAGTGGCCGATGCGTGGCCCGGCCGGGCGGCGGGGCGTCGTCCGGCGATGCCCATCAAGTGGGGTGAGCCGATGTCCATGGGGGCCGTGCTGAACCTCTTGGCGAGGAACGTGAGCAGGTGCACGGCGGCGTCGACCCGGTCCGGGCTCTTGGGGTCCTCGTCCGGGATCCAGGTCGTGTACTGGTCTTCCAGGAGCGGGAAGTTCCCGGCGTGCCGGATGCGGTCCTGTTCGTACCGCAGGACGACCGGCTGCGCGCGCAGTTGCTTGCCGGCGGAGGCGTGGACCTCCCGGAGCGGGGCGGTCGACTCGGGGCGTCCGGTGCGCTCATTCCACACCCGGCCGAGAACCTCCTTGACCCACCCTTTGCCAAAGTTATCCTCGTACACTACAATGTCCGAGTTTGTCTCCTCATACAGTTCCCAAACGCGAACGGCGGACGCCCGGGGGGACAGCCGGTCGGACCAGTCATGCGTGACGTAGTCGAACCCGTCCACCCCGTGCAGACCTGCGACGATGCCGGTCTCGTCCCGTTGGCCGGTACCAGCCGGGTCCATCGCGACCACCCGCAGCATCGCTTCCGGCACCATGTCCGGCTCGACACGGTTGCGCTCGATGACCACACGCGCGAGCAAAGCCCCGGGAAGGTCGTCCAGGATCTCCGCGTCCAGTTCCTGCCGGCCGAGCGTCGTGCCCTCGTACCGGGCCACCACGGCCCGCCGGAACGTCGGCGCCAGGTTCGCCAGGTTGTCATACGTCGACCCCCGCACCACCCGGGATACGGGGTCCTTCAGGAGTTCCTTCACCAGGGGCAGGGGCCGGGGCGTCGTCGTCACGCACGCCCGGGGATGCTCCCCGAGGCGCAATCCCATCTGCGCCATGTCCCACGCGTACTGGAGACGCCGCCACGCCGCCAGCTCGTCCGCCCACAGGTAGTGGTGCTGCGGGCCCCGGAGCCGGTCCGGTTCGTCGGCGGAGTACAGCATCTGAATCGCGCCGTTGGGGTAGGTCAGCTTCCGCTTTGACGGCTCGTAGACGGGGCGGAACGTGACCGGTGCGCACGCCAGAATCCCGGATTCCCCCTCCACGAGGACGTCCCGGGTGTCGGCCGCCGTCGGCCCGATCAGGGCCCCGCGCTCGTGGTCACGGGCCATGCGCCACGACCACTCCGCGCCGCACCGCGTCTTTCCGAACCCGCGCCCGGCGAGCAGCAGCCAGGTGTCCCAGTCCCCGTCCGCGAGCGACGGCGGGCGCTGCGCCGGGCGGGCGTGCGGGCCGGGCCGCCCCGGGTGCGGGGTGCCGTCGCAGCCCTCCGCGTCGCACAGCCACGGCACCCGGCCGCTCTCCCGCTGCTGGTCGATCTGCTCAAGGGTGTCCAGCACCCGCAGCAACTCGGACTCCGGGAGTGCGGCGAGTTCCGCCCGGGACAGCTTCGGCATGCCGCCCGCCATTCCTCAGTCCCCCGATTCCAGCTTCGCCATCAGGGCCACGATCCGTTCGAGAACGCCGTTTCCGGTCTCGTCCCTGTCGGCCCGCATTTCCAGGGCGTCACGGTGCACCTTGGCGGCTGCCGTGAATGCCTGGGTCCATCGCATCGACGGATCCTGGCCCGGCTTGAGCAGGTCCAGGTTCTCGTCCAGCCGGGCCAGGAGCTTGTCGGACAGGGCCATGTGCCGGGAGCGCACCGAGGCGAGCTGGTCCGCGTACCCGTCGACCTCCGCCGTAGACACGTACTGGTCGTAGGCTCGCGCCCGCTCCACCCACTTGTGCTTGGCCGACCAGTCCTCAAGCTGGGTGGTCGACTTCCCCTCGATCTCCGCCGCCGCCCGGATCGACCGGGACGTGCCCAGGTTCATGTACGTGCGGAACGCCTGGAACGGCCGGGCGCCTTCGTCGGACTGCCGGACCCACGGGTGCAGTTCACTCACGCCCCGGCACCCCCGGTTCGTCCATCAGGTTCATGGTCCACGTAATCGGTGACGTCGACCGTGAACCGGTACGTCACCGACAGCGGCTGCTCCTTGCTCATGCCCCGCCCACCTCCTTGCCTCCCGGGAGGACCACGTACAGCAGCAACGCCACCAGCAGCGGGGCGGCCAGGGTCGTCCACAGCAGCCGGCGAGTGCCGGCCGAGTGGGCTGCGGCGGCGTCCTGCTTCTGTTCCAGGTGCTGCACACGCTGGGATGCCAACTGGTTGTCGGCCGCCCGCTGTTCCTGCGTCACCAGGCCGCCCACGGTCGCTTCCAGCCGGGACACCGTCACGGCGAGCGCGTCCACCTTCAGTCCCGTGGTCCGTATCAGTTCGTACACGGTGGGCTGGGACGGATCCCCCGGAGTCACTTCCCGCCCTCCCTGTCGATGCGCCGCACCCGGGAACCGATGTCCCGAAGGTAGGTCTGGAGTGTCCAGTAGTGCCGGGAACTCTTCGGGTCGGGGTCGTAATCGGCCGCGTCCTCCGGGGCCGGCACGCCGTCCGTACGCATGATCTTGTCGTAGACCGCATCGGCGATCTTCCGGATGTCCGTCTCGCTCAGGGCCATGTCCTCTTCCTTCCCGTCCAGCCTCGCCTGTACGTCCCGGCGGAACTTCGCCATGTCGAACGAGGGGTCAACCTTCCGCCGGGTCACCTCCCTGTGGCCCGCGATGCTGCGCGCCGTCCACCCGTGGTACCGGCACCGTGCTGCCGCCCACCGCACGGCTACGTCGTACTGCTTCGCCGGGTACGGGTCCTCACCATCACCCCGGTTCTCGATCTCCAGTCCGTAGAGGAACGCGTTCCCGTCGCGGGTCTCGGCCGCCACGGCGGAAGGTCGGTGCTCCGCGTCCATCGGCATCCGCTCGTTGATGAGGCGTGTGCGCACCGTGTCCGGGGTCGTCCCCGCGTGATTGGTGCGCCCGTTCCCCACCAGATACAGGGTGCCGTCCTTCGCCAGGAAGTCATGGCACAGCGGGCCGGGGAGAGCCGCTGTGCCCCGGTAGCAGAAGTCGGCCATGCCTGCCCCGGTCCCGGCGGTGTGGTGGACGACCGCCCCGTGCACAGGACCCCACATGCCCTTGTGGTTGCGGTTGTGCGTCTTCCAGTTCTTCATCTGCACGATGTCGGTGATGCCCTCGATGCGCAGGGCGTTCAGCCACGCATCGGCGCTCATGGGTGTGCTCACAGGCCCGTCCCCTTTGTCCATGGGTGATGCTGTGGCCAGGATACGACGACGCCCCTCCGGCCCGAGCGATCGGACGGAGGGGCGTCGTACAGCACCAGTGTGGGACGGATGCCACGGGGCAGTCTACGTGAGCGTTCCCCTGGCGTGCTCCTCCACCGAGCACGTATCGGCCGGGGCGCGGGAGACGAACAGAGACCAGTTCCCTTCGGCCGGACCGTCGGCCCACGCCTGCACCGAGTCCAGGATCTGGTCTCGGGTCATCGGCACCCCGTTCCCCGGGGCCATCAGGAACAGTTCCTCACACACCGAGCACACCCGCCCCGTGCCCGAGCACGGCGAGCACGGCCGTGCTCGCCGTCAGGGCGATCACGAGCACGGCGCATCCGGGGGCGGAACCCTGATCGAACCCGGACTCGTTGCGTGCCTCACGCGTGCTTCGGTACATCGTGTCCCGCCGGGCGGGCCTGTGCGTGCCCGAGAACGTGCCCTCGTACTTGCTCACCGGTCCTCCGTCGGGTCGTAGCTCGTGACGCGGACGACCGCGCCCGGGGCCGGGTCGTAGCAGTCCCGGCACGGTTCCAGCACGGGCGGCTCGCCCATGCTGTGCTCGGTCGGCCCCGTGGCGGGCATGGAGTCCTCCGGGTCGATGCCGGAGCCCTTGCAGCGGTCGCAGACAGACGGCCGGCACTGCATCAACGCTTCCCGGTAGTCGTCCAGCGACTGGCCGATCTTCCCCATGGCCCGGTCCATGTCCGGCTCACCGCACCCGTACCGACCCTGCTTCCATGCGTCCCGGATGGTGCTGCGAATCAGCAGCGCCAGGTTCACCCGACACTGCGCCGGGCTGCTCTTCCGTCCCTCAGACATCGTGTCTCCTTGCTGCTGTCTCGACGGGCGGATAGACGATCCTCTCCGCCCCTCTCTTACGGACCACAACCCTCTGATCAGCCCCTTCTTGTTCCAAGAGGGGTCCCTCGGTGGGGGAGGGGAGGGGTTGTTGATCTTGGTTTTCCTCTTCGCCATCCATCGCCTGGCGCACCCAGAGGACGAACCAGCCGGCCACGGCGATCCACAGGATCTGGGCCCACGTGCACACCCACCAGACGACCCACCACCCGGCGGTGAGGCGCAGGATCGCGCCCCACCGCCACCGCCACGGGGGCTGGAACTTCACTGGAGAACCCCGGTCGAAATCCAGATCCCGGCCGCGTTCATGGCGGACGCCAGCGGGATGGCGAACGCCCCCGCCACGGACTTGACGAGTCCGAGCATGACCCCGCCGAGCCATCCCCACTTGCACCGCTTGCGGGTCTCCTCCTTCTTCTTCATCAGGGCCAGGAAGACCGCCACCGCGAGCAGCGTCATGGCGTGTCCGCCGTTCGTCAGCGCCTGCTGGGACGCCGCCGTGACGGACTCCCGCTCCCCTCCGACACCCCAGATCAGGGCCGCGTCACCGAGCCAGGAGAGCGTCCAGACGGTGAAGTGCGCGAACTTCCCGATGATCCCCCCGACCGAGAGCACGCACAGGATGCCGACACTGAACCCGAACAGGAACGGCAGCAGCCGCACCAGGTGGGTCCGGGTCTTCTTCTTGAGGGGCTGTAGACCGGGGTACCACTCGATGACCTGGTAGAGGACGATCGCGAGACCGATGACCAGACCCCCGTACGTGACCACTCCGGATGGAGTCATGACGCCGCCCCCTTCCTGGTGCGGGCCGGGTTGAACGTGGACTCGTGGTCGGTTCCGAGGCTGTGGGCCATGTGCAGCGCGTCCAGTTCAGTCGCGCCCCACCCGGGCATTCCGGAGTAGGTGCCGTGCACGGCCCATGTGCACTGGCGGCAGTGCACTGACCACGCCCCGCCGGCGCTGAACTGGGACGGTTCCGTGTCCGCCACGGTGACGTGGAGGTCCATCACAGCCATCCCATGTACATCGACGCGGCGGCGGCGTAGAGGACCGTGATGACGGCCCATCCGGCCTGTGTCCGGCGCGGTGCGGTGAGGGTCAGCCAGCCGAGACCGGCGAGACCGATCGTGATCACGAGGGAAGGGCTCACAGCGTCCACCCCATCCGCTCGGTCACGACGATCAGGCACGCCATCACGAGCACGTACCCGACCGTGCCCCAGACGACCATCGTGCTCCGCTCTTCGGGCACGCCCACGAACGCGAGGCCAATGCCGGCCCCGGCCGTGAGGCACACCCAGAGAACCGTGTTCCAGTTCATGACTCCGTCCCCTTCTTCTGTGCTTCACGTGCCTCGGTCACGAGCACGTCCCGGATTCGCTGTGCCCGGGGCGTACCCACGCTCAGCTCCTTCTTGAGAGCACGCACCGTCGGCACGGTCCCTCCGTTCCTGATCATGAGCACGCGTGCCTGGCGCAGCAGCGGGTCGTTCTCGCCCAGGGCAGGCACGAGCTTGAGCACGGGGGCCGAAACGTGCTCGGGGCCATTCACCGGTTCCGAGCACAGGTCGATCACCTCCGCCGCGTGCTCGTCCACCGTGGGCACGCGTGCTCCGTAGTCACGTCCGTGCCCGGGGTGCGACTCCGTCGGGGTCCGGCGCGGAGCACGGCACGGGCACAGGGGCGAGTAGCACCCGTGCTCGTTGTGCTCCCCGGGCCCGTGCTCGCAGACGCACCCCGTGCCCTCGGGCTCGGGCCACCGTTCCTCGTGCCCCACGAGCACGGGAAGATCGTCCGGGAATGAGTCGTCCCACAGGGGCACGCTGTGCTCGGGATGCTCCCGCGTTCCCGGCCCGTCGGTGTCGTCCGGAGCACGACCGTGCTCGGTGTCCGGCTCCGTGCTCGCTGTGTGCTTCCGGTGACGGAGCACGTGTGCACGCCAGAGCACGAGCGGGGCCACGGCGGACACGGCCACGATCAGCGGCCAGTCCGCCACGAGCACACCGGCTGTCACGAGATGGGACGCAGCGTTCACGAGCACCATGGCGATCACGGCCCCGAGCACGTCCCGGCGGACCTGGAGAGCACGGAGCACGTAGACGTCGAGTGCCCCGGGCACGGCCAGGGCCACGGTCTCATTGATCCCGACGGCCCGTGCGAGTTCGTACTCCGCAGCGAAGGTGACGGCCAGGGCGAACGCGCACGCCGCCCACCCGAGCCAGTCCGTGCGCGTCCTCATGACCGCACCGAACACGAGCACGCTCCCCGTCGGGGGAGGCTCACCGTGCATCCGTCGTCGCACGTGTGCTGGCTCATGGGATGAGCGCACTCCGTGCACACCTTGGTCACGTACCTCTCAAGGGACTTGGCGAACCGGATGAGTTCCCGGTCCGTGCGCTCGCCGGACAGCGCCGGCAGCAGCATCCCGAGGATCCGCAGCCTGAGTTCCTGTTCCTCGTTCATGTCGTCTCTTCCTTCGGCTTGCGCATGCGGTCCTTCCGCTCGCGCAGCGTGAACGTGCCGTCCAGTCGCCCGGGGCACGCGCGCCCAGCCGTTCCGGACTCCACGTGGCCCCAGAACGGCTGACCACACGTGAAGCACTCCGCGCGCCGGCAGATCTCCGGCTCGAACGGGACGAACTCCTTCGGACCGGCCCCCGTGAGCACCCGGTAGCAGACGTCGCCCCGGACCCGGTACGCCACGATCGGCCACCCTTCCAGGGTCCGGTCCGTGAGGCCGAGCAGTCCCCTGCGTTCAGCCGGAAGAAGCCTGGGCTGAGAGATCTTCGCCTGGACGAACAGGGTCTGCCCGTCCCCGATACCGATGACGTCGACCTTGCCCCGGGATCCGGACGACCGGAGCACGTCGTAGCCACGGCGCGCCAGGTCGTCCATGATCTGAAGTTCAAAGTTCGCTCCCTGCCGGGTGGTGTTCCTGGCCCGTCGCGCTGTCATCGCCGCCCCCTTCCGATCAGGTATCCGAGGCTGAAACAGCCGAAGAAGATCACTACGATGCCCGTGATGGTCACGATCACTGGGCCACCCCCAGGTTCTTCAGCCGGATGACGATGTTCTCGGCCATGTCGTCCGGCTCCACGTCGTCCGGGTTGTCGAGCTGGTCCAGGTAGGAACTGATCACGTCGGATACGGCGTCGATCAGGTCGAGTTCCTTCATCGTTTCCTCTCCTTCACTCGCTTCCACAGGGCCACCAGCGGGAGTGCCAGCAGCCAGGCCACGTTGGCCAGGGCGAACAGGACCCCGGCCAACGTGAGCAGTTCCACCGCCGTCACCGGCCGTTTTCCTCGTTGACCGCGTCCGTCAGGGCGGCCAGGTTGTCCGCCAGGGACCCGCCACCCTCGAACATGGCGTGGACGGCGGCCTGGGCGGCCGAGTCCGCGTCACCGGACGCCAGGGCCTCGGTCACGTCGTTGGCCTTGTCTTTGAAGAAGCCCATGATCAGTTCTCCTCGTTTTTGTCGTCGTTGCTCCGGATGACCGTCTTGACCGCCGTGATGACGAACAGCACCACGAACGCCATCACAGCGGCCGTCAGGCACCCGATGAAGATGTTGAAACACACCTCGGCGAAACCGTTCACTGCTGGCTCTCTTCGTTGTTGACGTGCTTGGGCCCCACCGGCTGGTAGATGCGCCGGAAGTCGCTCATGGGAAGTGCGGAGTGGGCCCATCGCAAGTTGTTCCGGCGGTCGACCTGGGGGATGTTGAACGCCACGTGCGGCGGCCGGCTCTCCCGGTAAACGATGGCCACGACCTGGACGACGCGATCCGAGTTCTGGCGGCCGGGGTACTCAGGACGGGACTTCGCCCAGTCGCTGATCCGGTACCACTCTCCCCGGACGACGTCCGACTCCGCCATCTGGACGGCCACCGTGTAGTCGGCGTCGTGGCGCTCCTGGTTCGGGCTCTTCACGGGGCCCTCGGCCGGCCGCTCCTCGCACTCACTGTCGCTCCAACGAAGCGCACGACCGGGGTCGGCGTGGGTGGAGTCCCCGTTGAGCCGACGAATGGCACGCTTGTTCTGGTGGGGTGCCCTGTGACCCTGGACAAGGGCACAGACGACCCCCGGACTTCCCTTGAGCGACTTTCCGCAGGTCTCCTCGGCCGGCCGCTCCTGTGTCTCCTCGCGGTCGTCGGCCGGGGCGACATACTCCGGGCCCTGCGTCTTCTCGTTGTCGTACTCGACGCAGTACTCCTTGACCTCACTGAGATAACGCAAGGAGAACGGCCCCACTCGACCCGCCCGATCCTTTCCGATCCAGTGGGAGGGGCGACTGACGCTACCGCCCCGAATGCTGGGTTCGTAGGCGGGAGAAATCTCCCAGCGCCCATTGCTGGACTCCCAGTCCCCCGTGCGGGTGTTCTTCTTCCACGTCAGCTTGTGGATTTCCGTCTTCCCAGACGTCCGATCCTCGGGTCCTCGGGTCTTGGTGAGCTGGAACATCGGTTCTCCTCTTCCTTCGCTCCGGTCGGTGCGATGTGTCCACAGTAGACAGACCAACCGGTCGTGTCAACAGGAAGACACGACCGGTTGGTCAAAGGAGTTGCTACTTCACAGGGGCTTCCCTCTTCCGGTGCATGTAGTGGTGCTTCTCAGCCATACTCCGTGCCAGAGAAGCCGGAATCTGTCGGACGTCCAGGTCAGACATAGAGGTCGCTCCACTTCCGGCCGAAGGTGAACGGCTTGCCCTGACCGGCCGAGATGCGCACCGGCTCCGACGCGCCGGCCGGGGCCCACATGCGCGACAGACACGACTGGAGAACGCGCGCGCACTCCTCGGCGTCCTTCTCCGGAACCGACGCGACCACCTCATCGTGGACGATGACGCGCAGCATCGGCAGCATCTCCGGGGCCCTCTTCGCCAGGTCCAGCAGACCCTCTGCGATCAGGTCCCGGGTCGTCGACTGGCCGAGCATCGCCGGGGCCTGGGTGTAGGAGCGCTCCGGGTCAACCCGGAGACGGCGGCCGAACCCGTTGTCGAGAAGCACTCCGTCCTCGCCCAGCCCCCTGACCTCCGTCTGCCACTCGGTGACCCGCCGGAATTCGGACGCCATGTACCGGTCGACGTCCATGGCGGTCTCCATGGTCATCCCCTTGGTGTTGGCCACCATCCCCTTGATGCCCCGGCCGTACAGCCACCCCAGGTCCAGGGTCTTGGCCGCCTTGCGGGGGACGCGCGCGCGCTCCGCGATCTCCGTGTGGATGTCGCGCTCCGGGTCGTTCAGGATCCTGATCAGATTCATGTCCTGCGAGTGCGCACCGACGCACCGGATGTCGACCTGATCCAGGTCGATGGACACCAGGACATGGCCCTCCTCCGGGATCAGGAACGCGCGCTCAGAGTCCTCCACGCCTTTCTTCAGCACGGTGAGGCCAGGGTCCAGGACCGACCAGCGGCCCGTGGCCTGGAAGGGCATGAACACGGGGTGAACCCGGCCGTCGGGGGTGACGTGCTTGAGCACGTTGGCGGCGTTGTTCCGGATGCCGTTCATCTCGGAGACCGCCTCAATCAGCGGGACAGCGGCGGGGACGGCACGCTGGGCATGGCCGAGCGCGAACGCCATCACGTCCTTCCCCAGGGACAGCGTTCCGTCGGCGCCCCGGGGCCATCGGTCGGCTGGGAACCCGGAGGCTTCCAGGGCCCGGCCGAACGCCTCCTTTCCCTCCCGGGTTCGCTGCGGCGCCTTGGCCGGCTTGCCCGCCTTGTTGGTCAGCGGGAAGCCGTGCTCTTCCAGCTTCCGGAACCCGGCCGCCGAACGCTCCGCCAGTTCGGCCGACCGGGCCCTGAGCCCTTCCACGTCGACCCGGAACCCTTCCAGGGTGGCGCGCGCCGTGACAGCGCACACGCGGGCCTCGCGCTCCTCGTACGGGTCGTACGGGATCGCCTTGTCCAGTTCCTCGGCCAGACGGACGTCGTCCCGGCAGTACTCCGCGTACCGGATGTCGTCGACCGGGATGTTGTCCCAGCCGCCGTACTCCTTGGCCAGGGCCTCGCCCATGTCGGACTTCTCGTCCCCCAGGTACCGGCCGGCCAGGGCGTGCAGGCTGTACGACTTGAAGCCGCCGCCCGCCTTGGTCTCGTACGACGTGGGCGGGTCGTTCTGGAAAGCGGCGATGCGCAGGTCCCGGGCGTACGGGATGGTGTCCTCCACCCGGAGCCCGTGGTGCTGGTGGAGGGCCGGGAGGTCAAAGAAGAAGATGTTGTGGCCGACGACGCCAGCGTCCGGGCGGGTGATCCGCCGGATGTCCCCCAGGGCGAATGCCCGGCCCATGGCGTCCGTCATGTCCCCGACCAGCCCCGCGTATCCGGCCAGGCGGACGAACGAGCCACGGGGCGCGGTGAACAGCTTGTCCGCGTCCAGGGTTTCCAGGTCGAATCCGACCCGTCCCCCGGAGAATTCGTCCTCCGGTTCGTACTCGTCGTCGGACTCCGGTCCGGGGTTGTTCTCAGGGGCGACAAACGGGTCGGTGTCGTCCTCCGGCGCCTCGGGCTCCGGGTCCGCAGGCGGCTGCGGGGTGACGGGCGGCTCGCCCCACGGGTCCGTCGTCGAGCCGCCGTTGCCCCCGCTGTTTCCCTCGTTGTCCAATCCCACGCCGAACCATCCCCTCTGCTGCCGTCCCCCGGTCCGCTTCCGTCCCTGCGTCACCCGGGCCGACTGCACCATGTCGTGCGCGCCGAACCGTCCGGCAAACGTCTTGTCCGTCCAGGGACGGTGGCCCCGCTCGTCGAGCCACGCGTTGAAGGCGGCCAGGATCTGCGGCCCCGTTGTGAACTCGTCCGGCCCGAACACCACACAGTCGTCGATGAACCCCAGGACCAAGTCCGTCTCGGCGCGCCACGCACGCGTCACCGTGACCACCCGCTCCGGGTTCGGCAGCATCCGGCGGCCCCGGGCGTACCAGCGGCGCGCCCCCTCCACCATCCACACGAGGGCCGCAGAGCGCACGGCGGGGTCCAGGTGGGCGTACTCCATGTCCGGGTCCCCCCGGCGGTCGTCCGGACCTTCCAGGGCCTCGGACGCCTTGCGGTAGGTGTACGGCCACGGCATCAGGCACAGGCGCCGCCACGTGCCGTGGTCCGTCTCGGTGACGATCGGCTTGAAGTTCGTGTTGATGAACAGGCTGTGCGACGCCAGGAACTCCACGGGGTCCATGCGGATGCGGCGCGCACGGATGGACGGGGTGCCCAGGGTCGCCTTCACCCGCTGCACGTTCAGGTGCCGGGCCTCCGGTGTCTCTTCTAGGACCGCGTACCGGGCACCCATCAGGTCCATCAGCTCGGTCGGATGAGCGTCCGGAGACGCCATCAGCAGTCGGTCCGACACCTGGATCCCGTACGTGCCCATCGCCCGGCGCACCGTGGCCACCACGGTCGACTTCCCGTTCGACCCTGACCCGTGCGAGATGATCAACTGGTGATCGGGGACGGGGTACCCGCTCGTGGCCTGGCCGAGACGATCCTGTTTCCACTCCCGGATGTCCTCCGGGATCGCTTCCAGCGCCTTGTCCCACGTGGGGTGGGTGAAGCCCGGCCGGTACTCGGCGTCGCACATCTTGGTGATGTGGTCCGCCGGGTCGTGCGCGCGCAGCTCCCCAGTGGGCAGGTGAACCGTGCCGTTCTGCGCGTTCAGCAGGTCCGGGTCACCGTCGAACTCGGTCGCATCCCGCTGCACGCACGCCACGCCCCGGGCCAGGTCCACCAGTCCCTTGATGCGGCCCTTGGACAGGACGCCCCTCCACCCGGAGATCTGCGCCGTCAGGTTCCGGGACTGATCCTTGCGCTGTTCGGACAGGGCAGCGTCGTACCGGGCGGACGCCCACAGCCGGACCGCCTCCACGGGCTCGACGTCGGACGCCTCCTTCCAGACCCGTCCCGTCCAGACCAGCCACCCGAGCCCGGACGCCCACGTGAACTTCCCATCCAGAGCCTCGGACGCCGCCTCCTCCACGAGGAACGCGTCGGTGAACGCGGCGTCCGCAGCCCCCTGTCCGGGCGCCTGGGAGGTCGCCGCTTCCGCGAGCCCGGCGATGGTGCCCCCGGCCGTCAGATAGTCGTCCACGCCCTTGACGGCCGTCTCCCCGACGAGAGCCGGAACGACGATGTACTTGATCTCCTTCGCGCCCCGGGTGCGCAGCCACGCCCCGAGCCGGGACATGGCGAGCTGGACGTTGCGGTTGCCTGATGCATCGGCGTCGAAACACAGCACCACGGTGCGTCCCTTGACAGGGATGTCCTCCCAGTCGCCGAGCACGCCCATGCTGCTGCGCCAGTTGAAGACGCCCGTGAGGCCGATGCAGGCCATCCCCTGAGTCACCAGGGCATCGACCTTCTTCATGCCCTCCGTGATCCACAGGGCGGTTCCCTCGTTGTTCAGCGCCTCCGCCGTGAACGCGGGGACGTCGAGAACGGGCGGCCGGCCGGACGGGGTCTCGTACTTCACGGGGGACGGGGTGCCGTCCGTCTTGGTGCGCACCCGGGGGACGGCGGGCTTGATCTGCGCGCCGACGATGTCGGCCCGGACGTTGCGGATCGGGATGTAGAGGGCCGGGTAGACGTCGTCCCGGTTGCGGACGCGGGGGCCGAACCCGTGCTCCTCAAGGAGGCGCCGGTCGTCCTCGGTGCCCAGCAGGGTGCGGTATCCCCGGGCTTCCACCACGGAGGGGGAGATGCCGGAGCCAGCCATCAGTTCTTCTCTGTGTTCTGCGGACAGGGTGTCGTCAGACGTCACGCTGGTAGCCTTTCTGGTGCAGTTCCTCTGTGTGTGCGGGGCCCGGTCGCTCGGGCCCCGTTCGCGTTTCCGGTGCACGCACCGTAGTCGCTGGCAAGTCGCCGCCCCGCTGACCCCGCAGGAGCGCCCCTGGGACGGGTTTCCTGGCCCCGGTACGGCCTCAACGGGCGGGACCGGGATCACGGAGAGCGACCCGACAGGGCGTCTGACCTGCGGTGAGACAGGTGTGACAGCAAGTTCGGAAACCTTACGTGAGAGAGACTATACAGCGGTTAACCGGATTACGTGTCACACCTGTCTCACCCTCTTTCAGTGTCCTGTTTTGTCCCCTCCGCGCCGGGCCGTTGTGTCCGAGGCGATGCCAGCGATCTGTGACTCCTCGTAATAGAGGCGTCCGCTGTCCGGGTCCCTGTGCGGGGTGAGCACGCCCGCTTTCTCCCACCTCTTGAGCGTCCGCGTCGTCACGCCGGCCAGTCGGGCGGCGTCTTCTCGCTTGATCAGCTTGGTGTCTGTCATGTCCCCAGGGTATGTCCACTGTTGACGCAAAGAAAGGAGGACCGTACAGTCGTGTTGTCCAACCAACACGAGAGGTCAATCATGAGAGTTGTGAAGACGGCGGACCGGCGGCGCGTGCCCCGGCTGGACGAAATCACCGACCGGGAGGTACTTCAGGCCGGCGTGCTTCTGGCCAAGGGGTACAACCGGTCCCAGGCAGCCGACGAGATGGACATCTCCTTCAGCCGCTTCATCCTGCTGATGAAGCGCATGTACGACATGGTGGGCGTCCCGGACCACGAGCGGCGCGTCTCCTCGCACGCCACCACGATCGCCGTAGCGCGCCTGGTGGCCCGGGGCGACATCCAGCCGTGGGAGTTCATCGACGGCGAGGAGATCCCGCACACCAAGCCCGGGGCCGACTCGGCGTCCCGGCTCGTTCAGGTGCGCATGCTGACGACGCTCGACCCCGACCTCCTCAAGGGCCTCGGGGACGCCTACAAGGCGCTCGTACGGGCGGGTCTGTGATGGCGGGCCTCAAGGCGCGGGAGCGCCGGGAGAGGGCCCGCAGGGACCCGTCGCTCATCAAGGAGCACGGCTCGGCCGTCGCCTACTCGTACTGGCTGTGCCGGTGCGAGACCTGCACCCGGGGCAACCGGGACCGGCAGCGCGAGCAACTGGCGACGCGTTCGGCGCGTGCCGAACGCGCACGGCAGGATCCGTCGCTCATCAAGGAGCATGGCTCGGTGACGGCCTACTCCTACTGGGGGTGCCGGTGCGACGAGTGTCGGTCGGCCAACACCCTGCGGTGCAGACGGTGGCGCGAGACCGGCACCAAGACGGTGATGGACCTCAACGACACGGAGGAGATCTGATCATGAACCAGGCACACGAGCCCAACTGCCAGTGCTCCATCTGCAAGATCGCCCGGGGTGAGTCGTGAACAAGCTCGTGGTGGCGGAACTGGAGAAGCAGGCCGCAGCATCGAGGGTCCGGCTGGAAAAGGCCCTGGCGGCACAGAGGCAGACTCCGAGCCTGATCGGGAACTCCGGCCGGCAGCTCGCCCATCAGCGCCGGGTCAAGGAACTGCGCGATCAGGCCGATTCGTGGATGCGCGTAGTCCGGTCAGCCAACGAACTGATGGCGGAGGACCAGTGATGAGCGAGGCACGGGACCCCCGGTCGTTCCTGGCACCGGCCCTGGCCTTGGTCGGCTATTCGCACGCCACCGCTGAAGAGCTGGTTCGAGCGGCCCTGGACGCCGAGCGGCATGACGCGGCGGAGGAGATCCGCAACAGCGTGGCCCTGCGGGACCTGACCGACGACCATATGGGCGACTGCAACGCGGCGGCCGACCTGATCGACCGGGGCGTGAAGAAGTGAGCGGGCTCAAGCTGCGCGACTACCAGACCGAGGCGATCGACGCGGTGTTCAAGGCGTGGGCCGACGGGATGAAGGCCCCGGCCATCGTGCTCCCGACCGGCGCCGGCAAGACCGTGGTGTTCTCGGAACTGATCAAGCGGTGGCGCCTGAACCAGGAGTGCGCGGGGCCGATCGGGCTCGGCGCCCGGGTCATCGTGCTGGTGCACCGCGACGAACTCGCTGATCAGGCGATCGCCAAGATCAAGGCCGTGCTGCCCAACGCGGACGTCGGCAAGGTCAAGGCGGCATCCAATGAAGTGGACGCCGATGTCGTGGTCGCTTCCGTGCAGACACTGGCCAGTGAGCGCCGGCGTCTTCAGTTGTACGAGAGCATGGGCAACGATGATCAGCGCCCGTTCGGGCTCATCATCACCGACGAATGCCACCATGCTGCGGCGGAGTCGTACCGGAAGATCTACGGGTCGTTCCCCGACGCGCTCCGGCTCGGTGTGACGGCGACGCTCGCTCGGGGGGACGGGGTCGGGCTCGGGGACGTCTGGGAAGAGGTCGTGTTCTCCCGATCGCCCCTGTGGATGATCGGGAACGGCTACCTCTGCGACGTCAAGGCGGTCCGGGTCGACGTGTCCGGGCTCGACATGGCGGACGTGAAGAAGTCCAGGGGTGACTACCAGGCCGGCGACCTCGGCCGGGCGATGATGGACTCCCACGCGGACCGGGTCATCGCCACGGCGTACACCGAGCACGCCAGGGACCGGCCGGGCGTCGTCTTCACGCCGACCGTGGAGACGGCTCACGCAGCCGCTGAGGAGCTGAACGCCGCCGGGGTGAGAACGGCGGTCATCAGCGGGGAGACGCCCCGTCAGGAGCGGCAGCAGATCTTCGCGGACTTCCGGTCCGGGGCGGTCCAGGTGCTCTCGAATTGCATGGTGTTGACGGAGGGGTTCGATGCCCCGTGGGCGTCGTGCGCCGTCATCGCCCGGCCGACCCAGTCACAGCCGTTGTACGTGCAGATGGTCGGGCGCGTGCTGCGGACGTGGCCCGGCAAGACGGACGCCCTGGTTCTCGATCTGGTCGGAGCATCGGCGCTCAAGTTGCGCACCCTCGTGGACCTGGAACCGGGATCCGTCCAGGAAGTGCGCGAGGACGAAACACTCGCGGAAGCGGCCGAGCGCGAGGAGCGCGAGGCCGAGCAGACGGTCCCCGGATCGGCCGGGGCCGGAAAGTTCAAGCTGCGCAACCGGGACGTCGACATGTTCGCCGGCTCGGAGTCGGTCTGGCTTCAGACCCGGAAGGGCGTCCTATTCATCGACGCCGGCTCGAAGGTGTTCCTGTGGCCCTCGAAGGAGCATGACGGCCTGTGGGACGTCTGCGTGGCCGTGCCCGACAAGAAATGGAAGAGGACCGGCCACACGGGGCTCGACCTGGGCATGGCGATGGCGTGGGGCGAGGCCGTGGCGGATGAGTACGGGGCGTTCTCCTCCCGGAAGTCGGCTCGGTGGCGGAAGAGTCCGCCGTCGGACAAGCAGGTGGCAGCGATGCGGCGGATGAACCAGGATCCGGCCGGCATGACCCGGGGCGACGTGTCCGACTTCCTGTCGGTGTACCTAGCGTCGCGGATTTTCGACCGGCACGCCAACTGATCGATAACACAGTCGTGTCTTCCTGTTGACACGACTGTGTTATCCCGTCTACTGTGGACACATCGCAAGGGGCGCCCCACTCCGGGGCGTCCGCGGGGACTGGCCTACCCGCGCTGATGAGACAGGCCGTAGGAGGAGAGATGAAGGTCCGTTCCCGGCGCATCGGTCCCGGCCGTTATGAGGTCGACACGAACCACGGCACCTACCACGTCGACAACTGTCCGGCAGACAACCCCCGCGAGACCGGCCTCCCCGCCGGCCCCCGCTGGATGGTGACTGCGCCCGGACGATACTTCGCAGACAGCGAGGAACCCACCAAGAGGGATGCACTGGCTTACATCCGCACCCTGCACGACGAGCACGAAGCCGCCCCGACGGAGGCCAGCGCACCGGAGCCCGGTACGTCGAACGAGGACACCGGACCGAGTCTCGACGACTACGCAAAGGCAAGCCGGATCATCCAGAGCCTCATCCCGGGCGTTCGACGCTGAACCACCCGCCCCGCATAGGCGAGAACAAGGAGAACTGATCATGGGCAAGTTCAAGGATTGGATCATCGTGACAGACGCCGGCAACGGGAACACCACGGTGACCGACGGAAACCACTCCATCGAGACGGACAACTCCGTTCAGGGCGTGTGCGACGCCATCAAGGAGATCAACGAGAAGAAGGAGAATGACTAATGGCGGGCTGCGTCATTCACATGATCGACGGCAGCCGGCACGTCTTCCCGAGCGTGACTCGACAGGAGATGGGCCAGCAGATCATGTCCGGCAACACTGACGGGGTGATCATCGCCAGCGAGGCCACCCTGTTCGCACGGCACATCGTGCGCATCCACGACTGGTCCGAGGGCCGCTGACCACCCACAGCAAGTGAGACGGGCCCCGGTGAATGGGGCCCGTCTCTCCATCGAGTGTAGAGGAGAGATCGTGGAAAAGAAGATCAGGGCCCGATGTGGACGCTGCGGGATGGACGTCCTGGTGCGTGCGAACGGTACCCTCCGGGTCCACGGCAAGGAGACGACGGGTGAAGCATGCGCGATGTCGGGGGCGCCCCGTCTCACTGCACACGATGCGCCGCCCCGGCCGGCCGTCTCAGTCGTTGCGGAGGTCCCGGCCCCGGGGCAGAGCGCGGTGAAGCCCACGACCGCCGTCGGGGGGTCGGACAAGGGCCCGTGGTTCGGGGCCCAGTTCCCCGGAATCTGTGAGGGCTGCGGGAACGGGTTTGAAGAGGGCGACATGATCCGGGCCGACGGGAATGGCGGCTGGGAGTGCGAGAAGTGGTGCGGCCAGGACGACCCGGCCGAGCCGGCCTGCTGCGACGGGTGTGAGGGCTCCGAGGAACCGAAGAACTGGGAGCGGCCGACGGCGGCCAACGTGCGTATCCCGGCGCAACAGGAGCCGTCCACGGCGCTGGACGCTGCCATGGACTTCCTGACCGGCGGCGTGGAAATCCCGGAGCCGGACTCGGCCCCTGCCCGGCCGGAGACGGACCGGTACGGGTACCTGATCAAGGATCCGGAGACAGGCGAGTTCCGCCGGTGGAAGAACGGCAACGTCAAGGGCATCACGCGGACGACGACGTTCAACAAGGCGGCGTCCGACCGCACCGCGCTGACCGACTGGGGCAAGCGCAACGTCCTGGTGGGGGCGTCGCTGCGGCCGGACCTGGTGCTCAAGGCGCACGGGCTGGACGTGGCCGCAGACAAGGCGCAGTTGGCCGCCCTGGTTGAGCAGTTGGAGGACGCGGCCGGGGCGAAGGTCTCGGCGTCCATCGGCACGGCGATCCACGCCCTGACGGAGAAGATCGACCGGGGTGAGATCAACCTGACCGACGTTCCGGCGGCCTACCAGGGACACGTTCTCTCGTACCTGGAAGCCCTGGAAGAAGCCGGGTTGCAGGTCGTCCCGGACCTGATCGAGCAGACGATCTTCTTCCCGAAGTACGGCGGGGTGGCGGGCAAGTTCGACCGCGTTCTGCACCACCCGGCGTCCGACAGCTACTTCATGGGGGACCTGAAGACCGGCAAGACCATGTCGTACGGATGGGATGAGATCGAGTGCCAGGAGTACGTCTACGCGACCGGGTACAACCGGTTCGGGACGTACGTCC
>Ga0247821_10000143_pt1 | contig 41260 bp, 32 predicted proteins | sample 13C_Glycerol_Day_FD_192481 | JGI IMG/M metagenome (GOLD analysis project Ga0247821, IMG submission 192481) | Soil microbial communities from agricultural site in Penn Yan, New York, United States - 13C_Glycerol_Day14 | ecosystem: Environmental > Terrestrial > Soil > Agricultural land | place... | reverse complement strand
GTCCTCGACCTTGCTCACCCTGCTCAAAGCCCGTGGCACACTCGAACAGCGTTTACAGGCCGAGGGTATCCGGGTCAGTTGGCACGAATTTCCCAGTGGCCTGCCGCTATTGGAAGCGCTGAACCTGGGCAATGTCGACCTGTCGGCAGACGTTGCCGACACGGTTCCCGTGTTCACCCAGGCCGCTGGCGCGCGGCTGACTTACTTCGCTCGCGAGACGCCATCGCCTAGCGCCCAGGCGATCCTGGTGCCTGCCGATTCTCCGCTCAAGACCCTCGCCGACCTCAAGGGCAAGCGCGTGGCTGTGACCAAGGCGGCGGGCAGCCACTACCTGCTGATCCAGGCCCTGGCCAAAGCAGGCTTGACCTTCAAGGATATCAATCCGGCCTACCTGATCCCCGCCGATGGCCGCGCCGCATTCGAGAACGGCAAGGTTGATGCCTGGGTTACCTGGGATCCGTACGTAGCCAGCGCCCAGCGCCAGCAAAATGCGCGAATCCTCGCCGACGGCACCGGGCTGGCCAGCTATCAGCGCTACTACCTGGCTGGCAGTGACTATGCCAAGGCGCATCCGCAAGTGCTGGAGCAGGTCTACAGTGCGCTGCGCGACATCGGCGCCTGGACCAAGGCCAATCCCGCGGCCGCCGCCCGAGTACTCGGCCCGCTGTGGGGCAACCTGGACAGCGCCACGGTGCAGCAGGCCAATGCCCGGCGCAGCTATGAGGTGCAGCCGGTGCAGGCGGATAACCTGGTTGAGCAGCAGCGCATTGCCGATGCTTTCTGGCGTGAAGGCTTATTGCCCAAAACGGTTGATGCGCATGCGGTGACGCTGTTCGAACCACGGGTGAGCCAATGATTGCCTGAATGGGGGGTGGCGCAGACATAGCTACCGCCGTCGCCGTAAGGAGGAATGATGTGCTGGCGGCTTTGCCACAAGAGAGCACGCAGCATGTCCAACGCCCCCATCCCCGATGACTCCGTCGATGCCCTGATCGCCAGTCGGCTGCCCGCCTGGCTGGTTACAGCCTCGCCAGCAAACGTGAACAAGTTGCATCAGAGCCTGTGCGCGCAACAGCGTGTCCAGCATCAGTTACACGCGTTGTTCGAGCGTGTCACGCCGCTGGACCACTTCGCCGAACCATTGCTCAAACAGGCGTTGGCGCCGCTGATGCTCGATGTGCGCACAGCCACGTTGCAGCTAAAGACAGTGGTGCACTTTTCGCCCTATGTGGCAGGTGTGCCTGAAGGTAATGCGATCGTGACCCGGACGCAGCCGCTGTTGGCGGCCGCGCTGCATAACTTCAGTGAAGGCGAAACACTGCCATTGGCCTTGTTGGAAAGCTCGGCGGTGCTCGATGCGCTCGGGCAGCGGCAGACGCTGACGGTTCAGGCGTTCATGAGGTTGTGTCGAACCCTGGATCTGGGCGAACGCTACCAAAACCACTTGCGCGCCCTGTTCACTCCACGCTTGGCGGGGCGGGTGGGCCGGCTAGGTTTCTGCGTCGCTCGCAAGTGGCGCGACGCATTCGCCGGGCCTGGCAGCGTCAGACCCGTACTGTGTCCGGTGGCTTTGAGTTGAGCCTGCGGGGCATTCGAGTCGGCTCGCTGCCCAGTTTGCCAGAGACGGTCGACTTCACTCACGTGACCCACCTGACCCTGTGCAACCTGGATCTTACCAGCATGCCCGAGGGTTTCTTGAGCCGCTTTGGTGGGGTGACGCATCTGGACTTGAGTGGTAATCAACTGACTGCCATTCCGAATGAGCTCGAGCATCTGACTCAATTGACAGAGCTGCATTTGCCGGGCAATCAGATTGTCATCGATGCTCAAGGCAGCCAGCGCATCGCAGGGTTGCGTCGATTGCAAGTGCTGACCCTGGATCATAACCCTATTGGCGGCGTACCAGAGCTCAGTCGGCTGGCCTGGCTGCACAGTCTGTCCGCGCGCGACTGCGGTTTGAGTGAGCTACCGCTGGGGGTGCTGCGTCATGCCAATCTGGTGCTGGCCGATCTGCGCGACAACGCTATCGTCGAACTCAGTGATGAGGCTATACACCTGCTGCAGGTGCGCCCAAGCCGTATCAACCTGCATGACAACCCATTGTCGCCAGACGCAGTTGAGCGTTTGCAAGAGTTGCTGCAGGCACACAGCCACATGCTGCGAGCCCTCATGTCGGGGCTCTGGCGCGTGATGCCTGGTTGGACAGTCTTACTGGCGCCGAGCGTGCGCGGCGCAGTGCGCAATGGGAGCGTCTGGTCGCGGAGGAAGGAGCAGGGGATTTATTTCGGTTTCTGGCTGACCTATCTCGTTCCAGTGACGCGCTTAATCAGCCGGAGGAATTGCGCCGCAGGGTTTGGCAAATCATCGAAGCTTGCGTGCACAACACTCAAGTGCGCGAGGCGGTGTTCCAGCAAGCGGCGGGGCCGCGCAGTTGCGCCGATCAGGTGCTGCTGATCCTGAGTACCCTGGAGGTACGGGCGTTGGTGGTTCAGCGTACGGCGGGGCTGCTCGATGCAACGGCCCAGGCCCCGTTGCTGCAACTGGGCGGTGAGCTGTTTCGCCGTGATCAGGTCGACCGGATTGCCACTGAGCACATCAGCCGGTTACGCCTGAACCCCGAGGCCGTGGTCGACGAGGTCGAGGTTCACCTGGCGTATCGAGTCGGCTTGGCCAGGCTGTTGGATCTACCAGGCCAGCCCAGTCACATGCACTATGAGCATTTCAGCGACGTCAGCTCCACCCAGTTGATAGCCGCCAGGGCCGCCATCGTGCGGGCCGAGACCATTACTGCGTTGAGCGAGTCACTGGCGGCGCGCGAGTTTTGGCAGGAGTACCTGCGGGCAGTCCACAGCGGGGCCTTCGAGACGCTCAATGCGCCGTTTCATGAGCGCCTCGAAGCACTGCTGGAGCAGGCATGGACACTCGGCGAGCGAGTCTATCTGGAGCGAGTCGCAGCGTTGTCGACCGAGCGCGCAGCGGCCGAGCGGGCCTTGCTCCTGCGATTGACCCGCGAGGCCTATGAACGTGACTCACGTTGGCACACAAGGGGAAGGCCCGAGCGGCCCTGAGCCTGAGTAAACGTTGCAATGCACCATTGCTTTAAGTAATGCCGATGCTGGCTTGTGGAATGGTCTGCTTAGGGCCTTCTCATCAAGGACAGGATCGCCCAATGACAGCTGCATTGTTTCGTCAGGATAGCGTTGATGCGCTGATTGCCAGCCGGCTACCCGCCTGGCTGACCGACTCATCGGCAGAACACATCGGCCGGCTGCGCAGCAGCCTGAACCAGCAACAGCGCAGTCAGCACCAGCTGGCGGCGCTGTTTGCCAAGATCACCCCGCTCGATACATTCGCTGAGCGCGCGCTCGCCAATGGTCTGCAAGCGCAATTTCAGCTCAGCATCGATGTGCGTCAGGCCAAGCTGCGTCGCACCAGCAGCGCCATCATTGCCTCAGTTGCGCCCGGTGGGCTGGGCAGGACCGTGCAGGAAACCCGCGAAATCAGCCTGCTGGCAGCTGCGCTGCATAACTTCGCCGCGTCGGAAACGGCGCCGTCGGGTGGGCTTGAAACCGCCGTGCTGGTGGACGCCGATGACGAGGCGCTGCCGCTGTCGGTGCAGTCGTTCATGGCGTTGTGCGGTAGCCTGGACATTGGTGCGCAGTACCAGCAGCACTTGCACTCAGTCCTGCCGGCGACCGGCGCTGCGGGAAAAAAAATCGAAGCGTTGCTGGAGGAGGGCGCTCGGGCAAGCCTTGATGCGGCTGTACGCCTTGCGGCGCTGCGCGGCGATATTGATCAGCGCAGCTATTTTCAGTTTCTTCCGGTCATGGCCAAGGCGCCGGTGGTGGCCGCCGATGCTTCGCGGCTGCTGCCTTTTGATCTGCGGGTGCTGGGTAAGCGAGTACGTGGGGCGGTGGCGTTCGAAGTGCGTCGCGGTGGTTTGGCCACTGCGCCATTGGAAGGAGTAGTTGCGTGGATTCCAGATGATCCGCAAGGCGCGCTGAGCCGCTACCGCACTTGGGATGAGTTGTTTTCAGACCTGGGCCGGCGCTTGCAAAGCCCAGGTTACAGAGCGTTTTTCCAGCGCTTTATCAGTGAACGTGATCGTGTCGCGTTCAGCAGTGCCCTGGCGCCTCTGTTGAGCGCTAACACAGCGGCTGCGATCGAACTTGACGGGCGCTACTTCAGCATCGGCACACCACTGTTCGCGCATCTACGTAAAGTGCGCATCGACACTTTGCTCGACGATGCGCAAGTGTTGGCCACGCCTAGCGCCGAGGTCGACAGCGCGCAGCGCGACAGGCGCCTGAGCGACTACGCCAGCGCCGGCCTGGATGTGCTTGGCTTGGCCAGTTTATTCATCCCTGCGCTCGGCTTGCCGTTGTTGGGTATCACAGCCCTGCAAATCGCCGAGCACGTGTATGAGGGGTATGCCGATTGGCGCTTGGGCGATCGTCAGGGTGCGTTGAATCACGTGTTGGGGGTGGCAGAGAATCTGGCTCTTGGTACGGCGGTTGCGGCAGTAGGGGTTGCTGCAGGCAGGCTGATCGAGCGCTCTGCTTACGTTGATGGGCTGATACCGATCCAGACCGCAACAGGTGCGCTGAAATTGATCAGCGCCGATCTACCCGGCTATGCCCTGGGCGATCTTGGTCTGCAAGTGGGCGAGCGTAGCGCTGTGGCCGGTCAGTTGCGGCTGCGCACCCCATCGGCGACGTATCAAGTGCTCGAACGTGCGCCAGGGGCAGAACTGCGCATCCAGCATCCGACCAATCCCCACGCCTATATGCCGTTGCTGGAGGACAATGGCGAAGGTGGTTGGCGCCATGAGCTGGAAACTCCTCAGGAGTGGCAAGGTGCCGCGCTGTTGTTGCGCCGCCTGGGCAGTCGTTGGGCCGAGCTGGACGAGCAGAGCGCAGAGCGAATCATGCACATTACCGGCTTCGATGAAGATCGCCTGCGCCGCTTGCATTTGGATCATGCGCCAGCCCCGGCGCGTTTGCACGATGCGTTACAGGCGTATCAACTGCGCGAACAACAGTCCGGCTTGATTGGCGTGGCATTCGCCCAGCAGTTCAGTGCCCTGCAGGTGCCATCAACACCAGCTCAGCAGTTGTTACGCCAGCACTTCTCCAGCCTGAGCGCACGCGCAGCGCAACAGATCGTTAGCCAGGCAAGTGCCGAGATGGTCGAGCAGATGCTTGCCTCCCAGCGCGTGCCGCTGGCCCTGGCGAGCGAGGCGCGTTGGTTGATCCGCGATTATCGGCTGGACCGCGCCTGTGCCGGTTTCTATCAGGCCTCGGCGATCAACGCAGATGGACAACGTTTGGCACTGGGCCTGATCGCCGACTGGGCGCCATGGTCGTCGGCAGTGCGTATCGAGTTGCGCGACCTGACTTCGACCGGCGCGCTGCTGGCTGAGGCCGGCCCGGCAATGGCCGCGCAAGTGCGGCTAATCGTCAAGACTGCGGAAGGTTATCAAGCCCTGGCAGCCACTGGCGCATTGCTGACGACTGCTGCACCGAGCGACAGCCTGTTCACCGCGCTGTGGCTGCATCTGGATGAGGCCCAGAAGCAGCTCATGGGGGGCGCTGGGCGCTCAGCACAACAGTTGGCAGAGGCCCTGGCAGTTCGTGCGTCGACTCGACGCGAGCAAGTCGCTCAGTTGCTGGGTATGGCGCCGATCGAAGGCAATGTGCGCGCGCCGGTGCGCCTGGGTGATGGCCGTCTGGGTTACCCGTTGAGCGGTGGGCAGCCCGACAGGAGACTGACCGGATCGGTACTCACTACCGAAGATCAAACCGCTCGACGCTCGATCCACGCCGGCTTGCGTCAGCTGTTCCCGCATTGGCACGCGGCGGATGTGACCTGGATGGCCCATCAGCTTGCCCAACGCCCCGCAAGGACGGTGTGGACGGCCTTCAGCGAGCTGAGCAGCCAGGTACGTGGTTTGCGATCGAGTCTGTGGCGCTGGTACGTTCAGGCGACAGGTGCAACGTATACCAGTCGCCAGCGGGTCGGGCGTTTGCTCGCCCAGGCCTGGCAGCCCCACGACTTTGGCCCTGGCGGCATCAGTAGCTTGAGAATCGAGGGCGAGCGTGTCGGTACGCTGCCCACGTTGCCGGCCAACGTGCACTTCGCTCATATCCGTAACCTCAGCTTGAGCAACATCGGTTTGTCGACGCTCGAGCAGGCGTTCTTGGCGCGCTTTTCCAATCTAACCAGCTTGCTCCTCGGCGGTAATTCCTTGACCACGGTCCCGGACCTGGCATCGTTCACGCGCCTGACGCGATTGGACCTGCAGCGCAATCAGCTGAGCCAAGTTCGCGGGCTTGGCCAGCTTACCCAGTTGACTCAGTTGAGACTCAATGACAATCAGCTGAGCGAGCTGCCAGGGCTGGAAAACCTAAGGCGGTTGTCGCGCCTGGATTTGCAGGACAATCGACTGACTGGCGTGCCTGGTCTTGAAAACCTCGGTTTGCTAATCCAGCTGGATCTCAGCGGTAATCGCCTGACGGCGTTATCAGGGCAGCTCGAACGGCTGACTGGGGTGCAGTTTCTGAACTTGGGCAGGAATCAACTCACGGCTGTACCGCAGGGGATCGAGCGGATGGTCGGGTTGAATCAGTTGAACCTGGCCAGCAATCAGTTGACTGAACTGCCAGACTCGCTGGGCCAGCTAGCAGGGTTGCTGCATCTGCATCTGGGAGGTAACAGGTTGTCTGTCGTGCCAGTTGCGCTTGGCAATCTGACGCAATTGAGGATTCTCAACTTGGCCTCCAACCAGCTCACTGAAATTCCGCTCGGTTTGGAACGGTTACGGCAAATGACCGAGTTGTATCTGGGTAATAACCAGATCGTCATCGATCTCGCAGGCGGGCAGCGGCTTGAGGCATTTAGCCGTCTGCAGATGTTGAGCCTGAACCGTAACCCGATAGGCATGATCGCGCCACTGCGCAACTTGGACCACCTGCGTCACTTGGCGCTACGCGAGACCGGCTTGACTGAGTTTCCGCTGGCGTTCCTTCAGGCCCATCCGCAGCTGCATGTAGATATTGCCGGCAACTTGATCGTGGAGTTGAGCGAACAGGCGCTGCAGTGGGTTCACCAACATCCGCATCGGGTCAATCTAGCCAATAACCCGTTGGATGAGGAGGCTATGGCGCGCTGGCGGGCTGCGCAGATGCGTATCGATACCTTGAGACGTCAGGGGCGCAGTGTTTCCTGGGAGCAAGAGAGGCTTTGACAGGGCTGGGATACCGCGCTCATTCGTGCCAAAAGGCCAGGATGAGCGCGGGGTGAAGCAGGCTTAGGCGGCAATCGCCGAAGGCGTAGATTGCAACTGCCAGCGGCTGCGCAAGCTTTGCAAGGCGTCATCGAGGATCGATGCGCCGGTTTGCTCGCGAGCGTTGCGCTCACGGCGCATCACATCATCGAGCACGCCCAGCAGGTTGCGCGACTGACTCGCCGAGGCCGGTGTGGTCACATCTTCGGTGAGTTCACCTTTGACGTAGGTGCGCACCCGCTCGCTCTGGCTGGCGTGCTGAGTAGCGCTGGCTTCTACCAGTCGACCTTTGTCATAGGCCAGGCGGGTGGAGCTGCTCGATTGGTCGTTGATCTCGTGGTAGCTGTAGTTCTGCGACTCGCGGTCCATCCCCAGCTGTATGTCCACCAGGGGGTTCAGGCCTTTGTGATAGGCAGCCTTGAGTTCGGCTTGCTGGTCTTGTTGCACTGAGCGGTTCAAGCCACTGCCCTTGAGGCTGGTTGACTGCGAAGCACGATAGCTGAAGCGGTCTGATTCCTCGGGGTGCAGAGGGTTGCTTTGCCCAGGTGTCTGGCTGATCGAGGCGGAAAAGTCCGCCAGGCCACTGAGCAAGGCGCGCGAGCCGGTATCGATCAGCGAGATACGGTCGTTGACCGCCTTCTTGCCATTGTCTGCGGCATTGAGCTGAGTGAATGCGTCCTTGAACTGGCGCATCAGGTTCTCGTCGCCCTTGCCACGTTTTTGCGCCGCGTCGAACTGGTTCAGGTAGTTGTCGATCGCCGCCTGACGTTGCGCCGTGCTGCCAAGCCGGGTGCTGGAGGCGTCGAGGTCGAGCTGCACGCGCCCCGACGGACCTTGTAGGGCGAGGCTGCGCGACTGCTCGTCCAGGCGCAGGTCGAAGGTCTGTGTTTCCCCGGCTACATCAAGGCTGGCGTTGAGCTGTAGCGAGGTGAACAGCGCAGGATCGACCTTTACCAAGTCGCCAATCTGTACCCGCGGTGGTATTTGGGTCAGGCCGTTGAGGGCGGACTGGAAACCGTCCGCCAGCCCGGCCAGGCCCTTGAGCTCGTCTGCGCTCAACTGGCCGCCTTGCACTTCTGCGCTTACCGCCAGCCCTTGTTCGCCGCTGGCCAACGACAGTGTCACTGTAGCGCCCGAAGCCGTGGTGAGATTGAACGTCACCTTGTTGGTGGCGTTTTCCCGCAGGCTGTCCTGTTGCAGGCGCAGTCCAGTGGCATCAGGTTGTTCAGTGCCTGAGAAGGTGAGCACAGACTGCGAGATGTTGCGCCCACCATTGGCCGCCAACTGGTCGAGCAGCGCCGCGCCAATGCCGGCGAAGCGGCCGCCATTGGACGAGGCTTGCACCGCGATGGTCATGGCCGTGCCGAGTTTGTTGCCGCTGTCTTTTTCCCAGATGTAGCGCACCTGGCCAGTGCTGGCCAAGCCGTTGGGGCTGTAGGTTTGCACCGGCGTGGTTTGACTCAGGCCAAGGCTCACGCTGGTGCTGGGTGTGGCCGCGGCGGTGCTGCTCTGGCTGCTGGTGCTAATGGGCGCCAGCGCACGCACTGGTGGCGTGTAGACAGGTGTGAAGCGCTGTGCGGCAGTGATCGCATTCATGGTCGGCTTCCGTGCAGATCTTAGGCTGTAGCCCTTGATATCGGCATGCCACTAGAAAACCTGAGGGTTTATTGCGCTCTGCGTGTTCAGCCAGGAGATTACGGCAGCGCAAAAACCAACCAGCCCGCGCAAGGGCGGGCTGGAGGGTGAAGCGATAACGATCAGCGTCGACGGAACAGCGGCAGCGGTTCGTCAGTGGCGGCCTGGTAGGTCACCGAGAAGTCCTTCAGGCCTTCAAGGGCATCCACTGGATCCTTGTCGGCGCGAATGGCAAATGCATCGAAACCGCAGCGAGCCAGGAAGAACAGCTGGTCGCGCAGGACGTCACCGATGGCACGCAGCTCGCCTTTGAACTGGTAGCGGTCACGCAGCAGGCGCGCATTGGAGTAGTTGCGCCCGTCGGTGAACGCCGGGAAGTTCAGGGCGATGACCTGGAAGTGTTCGACGTCGTCACCGATCTCTTCGGCTTCTTCGTCGCTGTCCAGCCAAATACCCAGGCCACCATCGCGCGCCTTGAGGGCATGCGCGTGGTCGCGCCACAACTGCAGCGGCACGATGTAGTCGTCGCAGTTGGTCAGCTCGTCGAACGAGGTTTCCTTGGGCAGCAGGTGCCAGGTTTCGTCGACCAGCTGGTTGTTCTTAATGATTCGCTGCATAGACGCGCTCCTTGAAGGGGTCGATGCCAATACGTTGGTAGGTGTCGATGAAGCGCTCTTCTTCGGTACGTCGCTCAACGTACACGTCGATCAGCTTCTCGATCACATCAGCCATTTGGTCTTGAGCGAAAGACGGCCCGAGGATCTTGCCCAGGCTTGCGTCACGCGCAGCGTTGCCACCCAGCGAGACCTGGTAGAACTCTTCACCTTTCTTGTCCACGCCGAGAATACCGATGTGGCCAACGTGGTGGTGGCCGCAGGCGTTCATACAGCCGGAGATGTTCAGGTCGATCTCGCCGATGTCGAACAGGTAGTCGAGGTCATCGAAACGGCGCTGGATCGATTCGGCGATCGGTATCGACTTGGCGTTGGCCAGCGAGCAGTAATCGCCGCCCGGGCAGCAGATGATGTCGGTCAGCAAGCCAATGTTCGGCGTGGCAAAGCCGCTTTCGCGCAGTTCCTGCCAAAGCGCATGCAACTGGCGCTGCTCGACGTCGGCCAGGATGATGTTCTGCTCGTGCGAGGTGCGCAGGAAGCCGAAGCTGTAGCGCTCGGCCAGGTCGGCAACGGCGTCGAGCTGCTTGTCGGTCAAGTCGCCTGGGGCAACGCCGGTCGGCTTGAGCGACAGGGTCACGGCCACATAGCCAGGGCGCTTGTGCGCGCGGGTGTTGCGCGAACGCCAGCGGGCAAAGCCTGGGAATTGTTGATCGAGCTCGGCGTAGTCGACGTTGTCCAGGGCCTGGTAGGCCGGGTCGACGAAGTGGCGCGAAACGCGCTCGACTTCGGCCTCGGTCAGGGTGGTGTTGCCGCCACGCAGGTGGACCATTTCGGCCTCGACCTTCTCGGCGAACACTTCTGGGGTCAGCGCCTTGACCAGGATCTTGATCCGCGCCTTGTACTTGTTGTCACGGCGACCGTAACGGTTGTACACGCGCAGGATGGCATCGAGGTAGCTGATCAGGTCCTGCCACGGCAGGAACTCATTGATGAACGAACCGACCACCGGGGTACGCCCCAGGCCACCACCGACCAGGACCCGGAAGCCCAGCTCGCCGGCCTCGTTGCGCACCGGCTCCAGGCCAATGTCGTGCACTTCGATGGCGGCGCGGTCTTCCTTCGAGCCGTTGACGGCAATCTTGAACTTGCGCGGCAGGTAGGCGAACTCGGGGTGGAAGGTGGTCCACTGGCGGACGATCTCGCACCATGGGCGCGGGTCGACGATTTCGTCGGCGGCGACGCCTGCGAACTGGTCAGTGGTGGTATTGCGCAAGCAGTTGCCGCTGGTCTGGATCGCGTGCATCTGCACGGTGGCCAGCTCTGCCAGAATCTCGGGGATGTCTTCCAGCGCCGGCCAGTTGTACTGCACGTTCTGGCGGGTACTGATGTGCGCGTAACCCTTGTCGTAGTCGCGAGCGATCTTCGCCAGCAGGCGCACCTGAGTCGAGTTCAGCTGACCGTAGGGCACCGCGACACGCAGCATGGGCGCGAAACGTTGGATATAGAGGCCGTTCTGCAGGCGCAGAGGGCGGAATTCTTCTTCGCTCAGCTCACCGGCCAGGTAGCGGCGGGTCTGATCACGGAACTGCTTGACGCGGTCCTCGATGATCCGCTGATCGTACTCGTCGTATACGTACATAAAAGTCCTGTCTCAGGCTGCATGCAGCTAATCGCGCGCACGGCCGCGCACTCCGGTTCGGAGCCGGGGAACGATATCAGGTTGTATTTATGCGCTAAAGTGATGTTTTTGCATATGAAAAGAACTAAACGGACTAAGTGAGACTGACTGGCATTTATCCGCGCAGTCGGGGCGAATAGGTATAATCCGCGGTTTGCTCCGCAGGGATGTACCTCATGTTCAAGGCGCTGCTTCGCACCGTCGGTCAGGGTCTGTGCTTGAGCCTGCCCCTGGCAGCGGGCGCGCAGGCCGCTTCGGTGGTGTTTCTCAACCCGGGTCACTCCAATGAAAACTTCTGGGTCAGTTACTCGCGCTTCATGCAGGCGGCAGCACAGGACCTGGGGATGGAGTTGCGCGTGCAATACAGCGAGCGGCGTGCGGACCTTGCCCTGAGCCAGGCGCGGGCGATTCTCAAGGGGCCGCAGCGGCCCGATTACCTGGTGCTGGTCAACGAGCAATATGTGGCGCCGGAGATCATCCGCTTGTCACGTGGCAGCGGGGTCAAGCTGTTTCTGGTCAACAACGGCCTGACCGCGACCCAGGCCAGCAGTATCCAGGCCCAGCCTGAGCGCTATGCCCCGGTATTGGGTACCCTCACCGGGAACGACGAGCAGGCTGGCTACCAGATGTTGCGCGAGATGGTCGCGTTGCTGCCGCGCTCCAGTGGGCCGGTGGATCTGCTGGCGTTCGCCGGGATCAAGACCACTCCTGCATCGCAACTGCGCGAGCAAGGTATGCGCCGCGCTTTGGCCGATTTCCCCCAGGTACGCTTGCGTCAGGTGGTGTATGGCGGCTGGAGCCGGCAGCGCGCGTACGAACAGGCCCAGTTACTTATCGAGCGCTATCCGCAGGTCCAGCTGGTCTGGTCGGCCAATGACGAAATGGCATTCGGCGCCATGCAGGCGTTCGAGGCGGCTGGGCGCAAGCCAGGCGTGGATACCGTCTTCAGCGCCGTCAACAGCTCGCCTGAAGCCCTGCGTGCGCGCATCGATGGGCGCCTGGGGGTGTTGATGGGTGGGCACTTCAGTGTGGGTGGTTGGGCCATGGTGATGCTGCATGATGATGCCCGGGGCGTGGCGATCAACCGTGATGGCCTGCGCGAGCACAGCCTGCCCGTGCTGCAATCGATCGATCAGGCCAAGGCCAGGCGTTGGCTCAAGCTGCTGGAGGAGGACGATCATGGCGTTGATTTCCAGCGCTACAGCGCCGAGGGGCGCCCGGCGGATTATCAGTATCCTTTTCTTACGTCACCCGTCGACTATTGAAAGACCCTGCTTGAGGGAAGGGCATTGCTCGTCTTAACTGCTGGTGGTGAAGTGCATTCCCATAACCACTACAAGAGGCAATGCAATGGGAAACTCAACCAAGGTCCGCAAGCCTGACAGTAGTGTCGATGCCTGGGCGATCCTGTGCCTGATCGTTCTGGTGGTCGTCACCGCTGTGTATTGGGTCAGCCATCAGTAGCGCAAAAACTTCAGACCGTGGATTCAACCTGAACCGCCCGTGGAAGGGATTTCCACGGGCGGATTGCGTTTTAGCGGGCAGTCAGGTGCAGGGCCAGTTGCACCAGGCCGATCAGCACCAGGATGAAAATCAGGGTGAACAGCGTGCCGAGGGCGATGAAGTGGCTGGCCTTGCCGTGGGTGAAGTCACGGGCGCGGTTCTTGCCGCTTTGCACGCCAAAGGCGGCGGCGAGAATGCTGTGCAGCATTTGCCAGAAGGTGGGCGGTTTGCCCTGGCTTGAGTCGTCCACGAGGGGCTCCTGAAGGCTTTCAGAAACGATCAGGGACAAGTGTAGACCTTTCGATTTTTGGGGCCGCAAAGCGGCCCCAATCAATCTCAGCTGTCGTAACCCAGGTTCGGCGCCAACCAGCGCTCGGTCACGCTCAACTCCTGGCCCTTACGCGCGCTATAGCGCTCGACCTGATCCTTATCCACCTTGCCCACGGCAAAATACTGCGCCTGCGGGTGGGCAAAGTACCAGCCACTGACCGCCGCCGCCGGGAACATGGCGAAGTGCTCGGTGAGGAACACCCCGCTCGGGCCGGTCTGGCCAATCGCCGTGCCGTCGAGCAGGCGGAACAGGGTTTCCTTCTCGGTATGATCCGGGCAGGCCGGATAACCCGGGGCAGGGCGGATGCCGCTGTATTGCTCCTTGATCAGCGCCTCGTTGTCCAGGTGCTCGTCGCGGGCATAGCCCCAGTGCTCTTTACGCACCTGTTCATGCAGCCATTCGGCGCACGCCTCGGCCAGGCGGTCGGCCAGGGCCTTGACCATGATCGAGCTGTAGTCGTCGCCTTTGTCCTGATAGGCCTTGGCCACTTCTTCAGCGCCAATACCCGCGGTGGTGATGAAGCCGCCGACATAATCAGTGACGCCGCTGTCCTTGGGCGCGACGAAGTCGGCGAGCGACAGGTTCGGCTTGCCATCGGGCTTGATGGTCTGCTGGCGCAGGTGGTGCAGGGTGGCCAGCGTCTGGCCGTCGTCGCCATACACTTCGATGTCGTCATCGGCGACCTGGTTGGCCGGCCAGAAGCCGAACACCGCGCGGGCGCTGATCAGCTTTTCGTTGATCAGTTTGTCGAGCATTTCCCGGGCATCTTTATAGAGCGCCGTGGCCGCTTCGCCGACCACCTCGTCGGTGAGAATGCGCGGGAACTTGCCGGCCAGGTCCCAGGAGATGAAGAACGGCGTCCAGTCGATGTATTCGGCCAGCACCCGTAGGTCGATGTTCTCCAGCACCTTGACGCCGGTGAAGGAGGGCACCGCCGGCGAATAAGTGGCCCAGTCGTACTTGGGCTTGGCGGCGATCGACTGGGCGTAGCTCAGGCGCTCGGTGCGGGCACTGCGGTTGGCGGTGCGCTCGCGTACGTCGACATACTCCTGGCGAGTCTTCTCGACGAAGCCGGCCTTCAGCTCCTTGGACAGCAACTGGGTGGCCACGCCGACCGCGCGCGAGGCGTCGGTCACGTAGATCACCGCATCGTTGGAATACTTGGGCTCGATCTTGACCGCCGTATGCGCCTTGGAAGTGGTGGCGCCGCCGATCATCAGTGGCAGGTGGAAGTCCTGGCGCTGCATTTCGCGGGCAACATGCACCATCTCATCCAGCGACGGGGTGATCAGGCCGGACAGGCCAATGATGTCGCACTTCTGTTCGCGGGCGGTCTGCAGGATCTTCTCGGCCGGGACCATCACGCCCATGTCGACGATGTCATAACCGTTGCAACCGAGGACCACGCCAACGATGTTCTTGCCGATGTCGTGCACATCGCCCTTGACCGTGGCCATGAGGATCTTGCCCTTGGCTTCAGGTTTGTCGCCTTTCTCGGCTTCGATGAACGGGATCAGGTGGGCCACGGCCTGCTTCATCACCCGCGCCGACTTGACTACTTGCGGCAGGAACATCTTGCCCGCGCCAAACAGGTCGCCAACCACGTTCATGCCGCTCATCAGCGGGCCTTCGATGACTTCGATCGGCCGCGCCGCTTGCTGGCGGCACTCTTCGGTGTCTTCGACGATGTAGGCGGTGATGCCTTTGACCAGCGCATGTTCGAGGCGCTTGTCGACAGGCATCGAGCGCCACTCTTCGTTTTCCACTTCCTTGGCCGCGCCGCCGCCTTTGTAGTCGTCGGCAATGGCCAACAGGGCGTCGGTGCCTTCCGGAGTGCGGTTGAGTACCACGTCCTCGACCTTGTCACGCAGCGCGGGCGGGATCTCGTCGTAGATCTCCAGCTGTCCGGCGTTGACGATGCCCATGGTCAGGCCATTCTGGATCGCGTGGTAGAGGAACACCGAGTGGATCGCCTCACGCACCGGGTTGTTGCCACGGAACGAGAACGACACGTTGGACACCCCGCCACTGGTCAGGGCGTGGGGCAGGTGGTCGCGGATGTAGGCGCAGGCTTCGATGAAGTCCACGGCATAGTTGTTGTGCTCTTCGATGCCGGTGGCGACGGCGAAGATGTTCGGGTCGAAGATGATGTCCTCGGCGGGGAAGCCAACCTCATTGACCAGGATGTCGTAGCTGCGTTTGCAGATCTCGCGCTTGCGCGCCGCGGTGTCGGCCTGGCCGACCTCGTCGAAGGCCATCACCACTACCGCAGCGCCATAGCGCTTGCACAGGCGGGCGTGATGCTTGAAGGCTTCGACGCCTTCCTTCATCGAGATCGAGTTGACGATGCCCTTGCCCTGGATGCATTTAAGGCCCGCTTCGATCACTTCCCACTTGGAGGAGTCGATCATGATCGGTACGCGGGAGATGTCTGGCTCACCGGCGATCAGGTTGAGGAAGCGAACCATGGCCGCCTGAGAGTCGAGCATCCCTTCGTCCATGTTGATGTCGATCACCTGGGCGCCGGCTTCGACCTGCTGTAGGGCGACTTCCAGGGCTTCGGTGTAGTTCTCTTCGCGAATCAGGCGGGCGAACTTGGCGGACCCGGTGATGTTGGTCCGCTCGCCGACGTTGACGAACAGCGACTGGCGATCGATGGTGAACGGCTCCAGGCCCGACAGGCGGCATGCCTTGGCGATCTCGGGGATTTCACGCGGCTTGTACTTGGCCACCGCTTCGGCGATAGCCTGGATATGTGGCGGGGTGGTACCGCAGCAACCACCGATGATGTTGAGAAAACCACTGGCGGCGAACTCTTCGACCACGGCGGCCATTTCGGCCGGGGTTTCGTCATACTCGCCGAAGGCGTTCGGCAGGCCGGCGTTGGGGTGCGCCGATACATGGGTGTCGGCCTTGGTCGAGAGCTCTTCCAGGTACGGGCGCAGGTCCTTGGCGCCGAGGGCGCAGTTAAGGCCCACGGAAATTGGCTTGGCGTGACGCACCGAGTTCCAGAACGCTTCGGTGGTCTGCCCGGACAGGGTTCGGCCGGAGGCGTCGGTGATGGTGCCGGAGATCATGATCGGCAATTCGATGCGGTCATCTTCGAACACTTGCTGCACGGCGAAGATCGCCGCCTTGGCATTGAGGGTGTCGAAGATGGTTTCGATCAGGATCAGGTCGGCGCCGCCGGCGATCAGGCCGCGGGTCGCCTCGATGTAGTTGGCGACCAACTCATCGAAGGTGACGTTGCGATAGCCCGGGTCGTTGACGTCCGGGGAGATCGAGCAGGTGCGGCTGGTCGGGCCGAGCACGCCAGCGACGAAGCGTGGCTTGTCCGGCGTTTCCAGGGTCTTGGCATCGGCCACGCGGCGGGCGACCCGCGCGCCTTCGACGTTCATCTCGTAGGCCAGCGATTCCATGCCGTAGTCGGCCTGGGAAATCTGCGTGGCGTTGAAGGTGTTGGTTTCGAGGATATCGGCCCCGGCGTCGAGGTAGGCCTTCTCGATCGCGGCGATGATATCGGGCTGGGTCAGCAGCAACAGATCGTTGTTGCCCTTGATGTCGCTTGGCCAATCGGCAAAGCGCGTGCCACGATAGTCGTGTTCCTCCAGACGGTAGCTTTGGATCATAGTACCCATGCCTCCGTCGAGGATCAGTATGCGCTCCTTGAGTGCTTGCTGAAGTGCTTGGAGACGAGCGCTACGGTCGGACATAGGACTACCTGGTCGGGCGAATAACAGAAGGTGCGCAATGATAGCAAAGCTGTGCGGTTTTTAGGCATGCTGGGCTTTTGCATGAATTTCCCTCATGTTGACGCACCCCGCGACCGGTAGGCAATCGTGATGGCTTTACTAGAAACCAGGACAATCTGCACATGGTGCATCGCTGTTTACTTGCCATAACCACCGCCTTGACCCTGATGATCAGCGGGCTGGCGGTGGGGCAAGCCCCGCAATCGAGCCCGGCAATCTCCTACACCCGGGATATCCAGCCGATCTTCACCGAGAAATGCGTCGCCTGCCACGCCTGCAACGATGCCGCTTGCCAGCTCAATCTGGGCAGTGCCGAAGGCGCCGAGCGCGGTGCCTCCAAGGTGCCGGTGTATCAAGGCGAACGCAGCCAGGCAGTGCCTACCACGCGATTGTTCTACGACGAGCAGAATGAACAGGGCTGGCGCAAGCAGGGCTTCTATTCGGTGCTCGATCGCCAGGGCAGCCAGGCTGCGCTGATGGCACGCATGCTTGAGCTTGGGCACAAGACCCCGCTGACGCCCAATGCCAAACTCCCTGAAGAGATCGTGTTGGGGCTCAACCGCAACAACATGTGCCCCTTGCCTCTTGAGTTCGACGCCTATGCCGGCGCCCACCCCAAGGAGGGCATGCCGCTGGCGGTCACCGGCCTGACCGATCAGGAGTACCAGACCCTGCAGCGTTGGCTGGCGGCCGGTGCGCCGGTCGAGTCGCAGCCGATCCAGCCCAGTGCAGTCGAGGCCAAGCAGATCGCCGATTGGGAAGAGCTGTTCAATCGCCCAGGCTCCACCGAAGCGCTGGTAGGCCGTTGGCTGTATGAGCACCTGTTCCTGGCGCACATTCATTTTGTCGGCGGCGAGCAGGGGCATTTCTTCCAGTGGGTGCGCTCGCGCACGCCAAGCGGCCAGCCGGTGGACTTGATCGCCACCCGCCGGCCCAACGATCCACCGGGCACCGACTTCTATTACCGCTTGATGCCGGTGCAGGGCGTGATCGTCCATAAAACCCACATCACCTACCCGATGGGGCCGCAGAAGCTCAAGCGGGTCAAACAGCTGTTCTACAGCGGCGACTGGCATGCCGCCGCGCTGCCGGGCTACGGCCCGCGCCACCGGGCCAACCCGTTCGAGACCTTCGAGGCGATTCCGGCCGTGGCGCGCTACCAGTTCATGCTGGATAACGCCGAGTACTTCGTGCGCACCTTCATTCGCGGCCCGGTGTGCCGCGGGCAGATCGCTACCGACGTGATTCGCGACAACTTCTGGGCGCTGTTCCAAGAGCCTGCGCATGACCTTTATGTCACCGATGCCCAGTACCGTGGCGAAGCCACGCCGCTGTTGGCCATGCCTGGCCAGATCGATGATGTCGGCAGCGTACTGAGCCTCTGGCACGCCTATCGCGACAAGCGCAACGAGTACGAGAAACTGCGCCGCCAAGCCTATGCCGAACTGCCGGCGCCGGGCTGGTCGACCTTGTGGGCGGGCAACGACAACGCGTTGCTGAGCATCTTCCGCCACTTCGACAGCGCCTCGGTGACCAAGGGCTTGATCGGTGATGTGCCCAAGACCACCTGGCTGTTCGACTACCCGCTGTTCGAGCGCACCTACTATCAATTGGCGGTCAACTTCGATGTGTTCGGCAACGTCTCGCACCAGTTGCAGACGCGTCTGTACTTCGACTTGATCCGCAATGGCGCCGAGGTCAACTTCCTGCGCCTGATGCCGGCTGACAAGCGCGGGGCAATCCTCAGCGACTGGTACCAGAACAGCGGCAAGGTGAAGATGTGGCTCGATTACGAGGACATCGACACCGATACCCCAAGCGGGCTCAAACTCGATGAGCGCGACCCCAAGCGCGACTTTGGCCTGAAACTGCTGCAGCGCACCGGCAGCCTCAACGCGGCGCCCGATCCGATCAACCGCTGCACCGGCGCGTACTGCTCGCGGCCAGAGATGACGGCTGAGTTCCGTGATGTCGAGCAGAGCCTCAGTCGCCTGGTTTCGCGCCCAGCTGCGGGCTTGAAGGTGATCAACCAGCTGCCTGAAGCGAGCATGCTGCGCATCGAAGGGCAGGGTGGCCAGCGCCAGGTCTACAGCCTGCTGCGCAACCGCGCGCACAGCAATGTGGCATTCCTGCTCGGCGAGGCTTATCGCTATCAGCCGGGGCTGGATACCTTGACCTTGTATCCGGGGGTGCTGAGCAGCTATCCCAACTTCATCTTCAACATCCCGGCGAGCGATGTGCCGGAGTGGGTCGAGGACATGGAAGCGGCTCGCGATGATCCGGCCAAGTTCGAACGGATCGTCATGCGCTGGGGCGTGCGGCGCAGCCACCCTGAGTTCTGGCGCTACTTCCATGACCTGAATAGCTTCATCAAGCAAACCCAGCCGGTGGAGGCGGGGGTGCTGGACATGAACCGCTACGAGAACCTGTAACATGACCGCCGGGAAGGTCGGCTGATCTTTCCCGGCATCCTGCGGTCCGACTCTGGGAGTGGTCCCGGATTGTGCTATCGCGGGGCAAGCCCGCTCCCACGCCATCGCTCGAATGCCAAGGGGCGTGGGAGCGGGCTTGCCCCGCGATAACCATCGACGCCGATACGGGACCTGAATGCACCCGGACACGCAGGGCTTTTCATGCTGTATTCGCTTCAGGCACTTCGGGCGTTCGCCGCCTGGGTGGTGGTCTGCCACCACTTCATGCAGATCTTCTTCGACTTCCACGCCACCGGCCCGGTCGGCCAACTGCTCAGCGATCGCGGGGCGGTGGGCGTGGACATCTTCTTCGTCATCAGCGGGCTGGTGATCTACCTGTCGACCCGCGACAAAGACATCGTGCCCAGCCAGTTCCTGCTCAATCGAGCACTGCGGATCATTCCGGCCTATTGGTTCTATACGGTCTTGATGGCGGTCCTGCTGCTGGCGGCCAGCCGCTGGATGCCGCACCAGGTGTTCGACTGGCAGCACCTGCTGTTGTCTTTGCTGTTCATTCCGGCGGAAAACCCCGGCGGATATGGCCTGTATCCGACGCTTAACGTGGGCTGGACGCTGAACTTCGAGATGTTCTTCTATCTGTTGTTCGGCCTGGCATTCCTGGTGCGTCAACGCCATCACCTGCTGCTGGTGACTGCCGCGTTGCTGCTGGTGAGCGAGGTGCTGGGCCGGCTTGGCGTGCTCAGTCGGTTCTACAACAACGACATCATTTATGAGTTCTTGCTGGGCATCGGCCTGGGGGTGCTGTACCGCCGCGGCCTGATCCGTGAAGGCCTGTGGCTACCGCTGGCGATGCTGGTGGCCGCCGGTTACGCCCTTTATCACCTGGACGCCTCGCTGCGCCTGCTGCACTGGGGCCTGCCCAGCGCACTGGTGGTGTTGGCGTTCATCTCGCTGGAGCCGTACTTTCGCGGCAACCAGTTGCTCAAGGCGCTGGGTGATTGTTCCTATTCGGTGTACCTGATTCACGTGCTGGTACTGTATGCCGGCTGGTTCGTCAGTGAGCGATTCGCGCTGAACCCGTACCTGGTATTCGCCTTCTGCGTGCCGTCCATTGGACTAATGTCGTGGCTCAGTTATCAATGGCTCGAACGTGGCTTGTACCAGCGGATGAAGGCCTGGTTCGCCGCACGTTCGGCGCAGGAACCGGCATTGGCGCTTTCCCGAGTCAAATGCTAGGACTTTGTTCGAAGCCTGGGTTGGCGTACACTTGCCAGCAAGTCTGTGAGGAACTTCCATGAGCGCTATAACCATTACCGACGCCGCCCATGATTACCTGGCCGATCTGCTCTCCAAGCAGAACACCCCGGGTATCGGCATCCGTGTTTTCATCACTCAGCCGGGCACCCAGTACGCAGAGACGTGCATTGCCTACTGCAAGCCAGGCGAGGAAAAGCCCGAGGACACCGCCTTGGGTCTGAAGAGCTTCACCGCTTACATCGACGCGGTCAGCGAGCCGTTCCTTGAGGACGCGCTGGTCGACTACGCCACCGACCGCATGGGTGGCCAGCTGACCATCAAGGCGCCGAACGCCAAGGTGCCGATGGTCAACGAAGACAGCCCGATCAACGAGCGGATCAACTACTACCTGCAGACCGAGATCAACCCAGGTCTGGCCAGCCATGGTGGCGCGGTGAGCCTGGTCGACGTGGTCGACGATGGGATCGCTGTGCTGCAGTTTGGCGGTGGTTGCCAGGGCTGTGGCCAGGCCGACGTGACCCTCAAGGATGGCATCGAGCGGACCTTGCTCGAACGTATTCCTGAGCTCAAGGGTGTGCGCGATGTGACTGACCACACGCAGAAAGAGAACGCCTACTACTGATAGTCGGTGGTTTTCTTGCCGGCCTCATCGCGGGGCAAGCCTGCGATGAGGCCGAATAAGCACCACAAGAATCAGCTCTCTAGCAACAATCTGTTACCGATTCAACCCCTGCGACAACAGGCCGCAGCCGCGAAATTCAAGGCCTGCAGCCCCATCGACCCCATCGTCGGGTAGAACACCCCAAGGTGTCATGCCAGAATGCCGCGGTTTTCGACCGGCCCTGCCCAAGGGCTGGCACCTTCCCTGTAAAGGATGGTTCCATGAATGATCTGTTGACCCGGCGCGCGGTTGTCGCCGGGATGGGCGTACTCGGGCTTGGCCTGCTGGCGGGTTGCAATCCGGCGCGGAGTTTGGACTTCAAGTACGGCAAGAACATGAGCAACGAGATCCTCGGGCGTTCTTTCCGCCTCAAGGACACTCAAGGCAATGTGCGCACCCTGTCGAGCTTCTATGGCTCGATGCCGATGATCTTCTTTGGTTTCACCCAGTGCCCGGCGGTCTGTCCGACCACCCTGGCGCGTGCGGCGCAGATCAAGAAGCTGATGGGCCGCGATGCCGGCTTCCTGCAAGTGGTGTTCATCACCCTCGACCCTGAGCGCGATACGCCAGAAGTACTCGACGCCTACGTCAAGGCCTTCGACCCGTCGTTCACCGCGCTGACCGGCACCCCTGAGGAAATCGCCGAGGTGGCCCGGGAGTTCAAGGTGTTCTACGAGAAGGTGCCAGCGGGCGATACCTACACCATCTCCCACTCGTCCACCAGCTACGTCTATGATTCGCGCAGTACCCTGCGCCTGAGCCTGGGGCACTCCTTGAACGCCAAGGAATGCACAGAGGACCTGCTCACTTTGATGGAGATTTGCTAATGGCTGTTTTGCTGCAACCGATCAAGCGCGGCCTGGCCGCCCTGGCCCTGCTGGGCATGGCCTTGCCGGCCCTGGCTGAAACCACCGTTAGTGATGCCTGGGTCCGCGCCACCGTGCCGCACCAGCAGTCCACCGGAGCCTTCATGGTGTTGACCGCAACCAGCGACAGCAAGCTGGTCGGCGTTGCCTCGCCAGTGGCCAAGACCGTCCAGGTGCATGAAATGACCATGAATGGCGACGTGATGGGCATGCGTGAAGTCAAGGCGGTCGAGCTGCCGGCAGGCAAGGCAGTGAGCCTCGATCCCAATGGCTTGCACGTGATGCTGATGGGCTTGCATGAGCAGGTCAAAGAAGGCCAGCAAGTGCCGCTGACCCTGACTATCGAAGATGCCAAGGGGGCCAAGCAGACCCTGCAAGTGCAGGCGCCAGTACGCGCGCTGACCGCTGAAGCGGGCGCAGGCCACGAGCACGCTCACCAGCACTAAACGCTTGGGCTGCTATGCAGCGCATTGGCGGCTCAAGGCCGCTCACGCAGGGGCCGCGTTGCCCTCTGCGGGAGCGGCCTTTTTGCTTGACGGTGGCCTCAACCGCGAAAACGTGGCAGTGGCCGGTCGATCGTCAGCGAAGTCAAGGTTTTGCGCACTTGTGCCTCTTCTGCCTCCAGCGCTTTGAGACTGTCGCGAATCTTGCCGGCCGCGGGCACATCGCCCTGCCGGTCGATCCATTCGGCGATTTCCTTGCACGCACTGGTCAAGCGGGTTTGGCGCTGGTTCATCAGCGTCAGGAGGGTGTTGAGCTCTTTTGCGGACATGACAGGATCCTCCGTTCAACCCTGTCAGTGTAGCAGTGGCTGGCATTGCTGCCGGATCCGGCTACAGGCTCAGGCAGGCCGTGCGATAAGCGCCCGGAGTGACTCCATAGGCCTGCTTGAACTGGCGACTCAGATGGCTCTGGTCAGCGAAACCCAGGGCAAACGCCACCTCGGCGGCGGCCATCCCCCTTTTCAATAGCTCCCGCGCGCGACCCAGTCGGCGTTGCTTGAGCCAGGCATGCGGCGGCAGGCCAGTGGCTTGGCGAAATACCCGGGCGAAATGGAAAGGCGAGAGGTTGACTGCCACCGCCAGGCTTTCCAGCGACGGTGGGTCGGCCAGTTGGCTTTCCAGCAGCTCGCGGGCGCGAGCCACGGCCAACGGCTCGTTGCCCGGTGCGCGCGGCTGGGCGCCATGGCCGTGCCGCTGCACCAGCGCCAGCACGGCGTGGCGCCAGGCGGTCTGCTGCTCGAGGGCGCTGGCACCGGATTCGGACAACTGATGCAATTGGCTGAAGGCCGCGGCCAGGGTTGGGTCCTGGATCACGCTCTGCTGAAAATGCGGCATGCCATGACGGCCCAGCTCCAGCTCCTCCAGCACCCCGGTGACCCGGGCATGTTCCGGATAAAAGCCGCGATAACGCCAGCCGGCTTCATGAGCGGTGGCGCCGGTGTGCAGTTCATCGGGATTGATCAGTACCATGCTGCCGACCGGCGCCAGGTGCTCGCTGCCGCGGTGCCAAAAGCGTTGCGCGCCGGACTCGATCACGGTGAAGACGTAGCCTTCGTGCACGTGTGGGGCGAAGCGCTGCTGGAAATACCGCGCATGCAGCATCTCGACATCGCCAAGCGCCGGCGCCTGCCACAGGTGGGTTTGTTCGCGCAGGGGCGTGCTCATGCCAGCCAGCTGCGCAGCAAAAAGAAGATCAACATGCTCACCAGCATGCTCAGCAACACGCTGCGGGTCAACAGCACCAGGGCTATGGCGACCAGGGACCCGAGCAGGTAAGGGTTGCTCGGGCTCAGGTCGAGCTGATGGCCAGGCAGGAAGATGATCGGCCCGCAAATCGCAGTGAGCATGCCCGGTACCGCGAAGCCGAGAAACTGCCGGGCATTGGAGCTCAGGCGCAGCGGCAGGCGCGGTTCCAGAAACGCATAGCGGTTGAGAAACACCACCAGGCCCATGGCCAAGATCAGCAGCCAAGTCATGCGCGTGCTCCCGAGAACTTCTGGCAGATGAAGCCGGCGCCCATGCCCAGCAGGCCGGCGGCGACCAGCGCGGTTTCCCAATGCCAGGCACTGAACAGCACCGAGCAAAACAGCGACACTGCCACGCACACTACGGTTGGCACATTACGCACTACCGGCGCGATCAAGGCGACGAACGTGGCGACAATCGAGAAGTCCAGGCCGAGTTGGTCCAGGTGGGGGATGTTCTGGCCCAAGATGATGCCGGCCAAGGTGAACAGGTTCCAGGCGACATAGAAGGTCAGGCCCACGCCCAGGGCATACCAGCGGTTGAATTGCTGCTGGTCGTAATGGCTGGTCAGGGCGAAGAATTCATCGGTCAGCAAGAAGCCAAGGCCCAGCCGCCAGCCCAGCGGCTGGCCCGACAACAGCGGGCGCATGGACAACCCGTACAGCAGGTGTTGGGAGGTCAGTAGCAGGGTGGTCAGCAGGATCGAGAGCAGGCTGGCGCCACTTTTGAGCATGCCAATGGCCACCAGTTGCGCAGCCCCCGCAAACACGATGGCCGACAGGCCTTGGCCCTCCCAAGGGCTGAGGTTGGCTTCGATGGCCATCGAGCCTGCCAGCAGGCCCCATGGGGCTACGGCCAGGGACAGCGGCAAAATGGCGATGGCGCCGTGGAGGAAGGCGGTACGGGCGATGGGCTGACGGCTGGACATGGTGGCTCAAACACATCTACAGGGCAGAGCAGCATGGCAGAGGGCGGGGGCGCTGGCTTGAACGATCTTGCTTGTTTGTTCCCTGCCCGGCGCTGTCGGCGGGGCAGGGGGCTACTTCAGCGGTGGCTGGTCAAGCGCTGCTGCGCGGCAGCACAGCCATTGATCTCCACGGCTTTTTGCAGCAACAGCTGGCGATGCTGCGGATCAAGGTCGCCAAGCAGGCGGTACACCTCGGCCTGATAGTCGCGCTGACGGCCCCACTGCATTTCCAGCCCCTGCGGCTGGCTGCGGTTGCAAGCCAGGCGTACCGCTGGCTGCGGATAGTACGGCGCATACAAGGTGGCCATGTTCGGAATCGCTTCCATGGCGTCACGGTAGGCAGGGCTGGCGTTATAGGGCGGGCACCAGGTAGAGATCGCTGGTGCGGGAGGGGCAAAGCCTTGCTTGAGGCTGGCTTGCAGCAACGGGCAGGCCGCATCGGGGATCTGCGCCGCTGGCAGGTAGGTCATGTAGTACAGCGCCAAGCGGTATTGCGCCACCGGATGACCCAGGGCGACCGACTTTTTCAGCAGGTCTACCGCAGTTGGCAGGGTGCGGGCCAGCGCTTGGCCCTGACGGCTGAGTTCTGGATCGCTGTCGATCGCCGTGCGCAGCGCGCTGGGGCTGTCTTCGCGGTTGTCTGCCTGCTCCAGCAAGGGTAGGGCCTGGCGGTACAGCAGATCGGCGTGCGGATCGATCTGGATCTCCAGTGCTTGCGCGCCGAGCGGAGCCAGGGCCATGAGCAGGGGCGAGAACAAGACAGCGCGACTCACGGATGAGCCTCGTAGGCGGTCAGTTGCGACCAGATGGCGGTGGTGTTCATTGCGGTTACGCATGTGCCTCAGGCAAATCAGAGCGACGACGGCGTATTCTAGCCACCCCAAGGCCCCCGCCGAAAGACCATTGCCGCGTTTATCAGACGAGCTTGATCGGCGTCACTTTGCGTTGGCTGTACTTTTCCTGGGCCAGGCCCAGCTTTGCGGTGATCACCTTTGCCAGGGCATTGTTGCCTAAGTCATTGAAATGCAGGCGATCGACGAACAGCGACTGGCCAAAAACCGGCGAGCTGCTGAGCATGCTGTTCATGTCATAGCAGGGCACCGACTCGGCTTCGCTTTTAATTCTTCGGAAAAAGGCTACATGCTGTTGACTGTCCTGCACGTCAGCCAGCAGCCGATCGAAGTTGGTCGGCTGACGTTGCGCCGCCATCATCAGTTGCTCGCCATCGGGCAGGCTTTCCCGGCACCAGGGCAGCAACGGCTGGAGAATGAAAGTCAGGGTGGCGTGGCTGTCGGCCAGCAGGCGATCCCATTGGCGCAGGGTGCGCCCGATGCAGTCGGCGGCGCGCATCAGGCGTTTGTCCGGGGCGGGCAGTGACCAGTCGGGGGTTGGCGCCTCATGACGCGGCAGCAGGGCGTGGCCCAGGCGCTGCCACAGCGATTGGCGGCGCGGCGTGTCGAGCGTCGGCACGCCTTCGTTGAAGCTGTTCAGGTAGGTCTGATAGGCGCCGCCCTGATGCTGCGCATGACCGGCCGCCATGATCTCGCCCAAGGCTTCCTGGGCGAGGGTGTTCAGCCCGCTCAGGACCACCACGTGGCCAATGTTGCCCAAGCGATGCTGGTGACTGAGAAACATCAGCAATTCTTGAGTGGCATTGAGGCCACACCCGGCCAGGCTCAACCAGACTTCGCCGGTGAGCATCGACAGGTGCGAGGCCACTGTGTGTTCATCGTTGCTGGCGCCGATGCCCAGTGCGGTCGATCCGCCTACCAACAGGTTGACCCGGGCACTGGCGCCGCGCTCGGCCGGCGAATAGCGCTTGCCCGCACAGTGGCTGTAGCGCAGGCCCAGCGCATCGGTATTGATCGTGCCGGAGCGATAGCCACGCTCGTGCATATAGAGGGTATGCGGGGCTCGGCGACTGCCCAGTTGCAGGAAGCGTTGGTAGTCCTCCTGCAAGGGGAGGGGCGCGCCCAGGACGTCCGTAGCGGTGTCGATCGGTCTCATGGGCGTTCCTTGTGGGTGGGGAGTTCGGCGGCCGCGTCAGGCCGTCAGCTCCTTGAGGTTGTAGAGCAGGCCGCCAGCGGCGATCAGCAGCAAGGCCACGCCCGAAGCCAGGCTGATCAGGCGGTTGCTGCGCTGCGAGGCAATCTTGCCGATGGCGAAGATGTACAGGCTGAGCACGGCGAAATCGATGGCGATCCACAGCAATGACAGCACCACCATGCTCTTTTCGAACGACTCGGTGATCTGGATGAACTGGGGGAAGAAGGAGATGAAGAAGATGATGTCCTTGGGGTTGGAGATGCCCACCATGAACCCTTGCAGCAAGCCGCCACGCCCGGGTTTTACCGGCGCTTGCACCATCTCGGTGTCCGTTACTGGAGCCTGCAATGCTTCGCGCAGCGTGGCGACGGCGATGTAGCCGATGAACAGGCAGCCCAGCAAACTCATGCCGTTGAGCCAGACCTTGTCGATGGCAGCGCTGGTCATGATGATCCAGGCTGCGGCGCCAATCAGCACCAGCGACGCCCAGTTGGTGCCGATCGCGGTGAACAGGGCTTTGCGCGACCCGGAGGCGGCGGCAGTGTTGACGATCAGTGCGACGACCGGGCCAGGGGTGGCGATCAGCAGCAGCACGGTCAGGGCGTAAGTGGCAGTCAATGCGGTATTCACGGTCAGTTCTCGATCAATGTGTCGGGTGTTGCATGGGCGTGGAATGGGCAACGTGCAGGGTTCAGCGAGCCGTGCTCCTGCAACTGGTATTGCTTCCACTCGTAGTTGTCTTGTTGGCCGAAGAAGCCCAGGGAGTCGGGCATCACGCCATCGTTGTAGTGCCTTACCCGCTCGCGGATCTTGCCGCGAATGCGCTGGCCGCTTTCGGTGGCAGCGCTGGCCACTTCGTCGAAGCTTTCCCGTGGGTTGATCACAAACACGATGCTGTCGCCCAGGTTGCGGCTCTTCATCACGCGGTGGGCGGGAAAGTTCATGTTGATGAACAGCGGCATGCCGGCGAAGCAGAATGACCATTGGCTGTCATGCGGATCGCCCGGCACGTCCTGCGGCCAGGGCTGGGGGTCGCGCGCGTGCACGCCCTGCAGGACTTTCCACGCCAGTGCCTGCTGTTGCTCAAGGCTGCCGCCAGGGGCAGTCTCGAGAAACACCAGCAGCGGGGTTCCGATGCGCTGCTTGAGCGGGATCGGCTCGATGGTGCGGACATAATCGGCCAGGCCCTGCGCCATGTCGTCGGCCATGTGCTCGGCGCGGGCGAAGACGATGTGGCAGGTCTTGGCGGCGACCGCCTTGCGCCCGAACAGGCAGGGAAAGTCGGGGTTGGCGAGAATGTCGCGAAAATGTTGGATAGTTTTATACGTCCAGTGATTGGCATTCTGGACATGTTCATTGGCCAGCTCTAGCGCATCCAAGCGATAGCAGTTTCCATAACCCGTAAACATGGTTTCCCCAGGAGTTCTAATAATCGTTTCCGCCGTTAGTTAGGCGGTTTCGCTCTATGTATTTGTTGTTTTCAAGCATTTTCTGAGAACGACTTGCAGTTGTAAAATGCCTGGAACTATGACCTACTATTAGTCTCACTCATGATTGGGAAGGCGATCGATGTCGGAACGGATTCAGGCACTGCACGCGCTGCGCGCCTTCGAAGTGGCCTCGCGCTATGGCTCGTTCACCCGCGCGGCAGAAGAGCTGGCGCTGACCCAAGGCGCAGTGAGCCATCACATCAAGACCCTCGAGTCGCTGTTTGGCTGCGACTTGTTCGAGCGGCGCGGCCCCAAGCTGCGCCTGACCGAACACGGCCGGCTGTTGGCCCAGGAGCTCAAGGTCGGCTTCAAGATCATCGAGAACGCTTGCGCGCTATTGCGTCAGGACCGCTATGGCCTGCGCCTCAAAGCGCCGTCGACCCTGACCGTGCGCTGGCTGCTGCGGGCGCTGGATGCGTTCAAGAAGGTCGAGAACAGTTGCAGCGTGCAACTGTCGAGCGTGTGGATGGACATCGACAGCGTCGATTTCTATTCCGAGCCCTACGACTGCGCCATCCTTCTGGCCAACGGACGCTTTGCGGCCGACGTCGAGAGCTTCAAGCTGTTTGATGAATGGCTGATCCCGGTCTGCCATCCCGACTACCTGCAGGACGATGCCCCCGCTCTGTCGGCGCTCAAGCAGTGCGAGTTTCTCCATCCCTCGACCGACCGGCGCGACTGGCGGCGCTGGCTGGCGCGGATGGATGCGTTGGACATCAGCATCGACCAGGGCCAGGTGTTCGACACACTCGATCAAGGTATCTCGGCGGCCCAGCAGGGGCTGGGGATTTCCGTGGTCGACCTGGTGCTGGCCAGTGCCGATATCGGCGCCGGGCGCCTGGTAACGCCGTTCAAGCACGCCGTGGCCACAGGTGATGGCTATTACATGACCTGGCTCAAAGCCAGCCCCAAGGCCCGGCAGATGCAGCGCCTGCGCGATTTTCTCCTGGCCCAGGTGCCGCCGCTGGCGTCCAAGGAAATCAACTACCTGTATGGCTAGGCCTGCCGTTCCTGGAACACCCGCTGCAGCATGAAGTCGATGAACACCCGCAACTTTGGCGGCATCTGCCGGCCTGAGGGCCACAGTAGGTAAAAGCTGCCGCGCCGCTCCATGAAGTCGTCGAGCACGCTCACCAGGCTGCCGCTGGCCACTTCCTTGCGCACGTTGAAATCTGGCAGGCAGGTAATGCCGCGGTGGTTGAGGGCGAAGCAGATGCGCGTCTCGACATGGTTGCAGACCATCGAGATGGGGATGTCGTAAGCCTGCTCGGGATGCTCGCGGCGCAGCGGCCAGCTCTCCAGCTTGCCGTTGCTGGGGAAACGGTAGTGCAGGCAGGTATGGCCGCTCAGATCGCGCGGATGCTCCGGCACGCCGCGTTCGCGCAGGTACTGCGGCGAGGCTACCAGGCGATGCTGGAAGTGGCCGAGGAATTTGGCATTGAGCCGCGAGTCCACTGGCTGGCCGCCGCGCATGACTACGTCGAAGCCTTCGCCGATGATATCGACCATGCGGTCGCTGAAGTCCAGGTCCAGTTCGATCTGTGGGTACAACGCCATGAAGTCGGCAAGGGCTGGCATCACTAAGCCGGTCACCTGAGGCAGGCTGACTCGCAGCCGCCCACTCGGTGTTTCGCTGGCCTGCGACAGCGCCTGCTCAGTGGCTTCGATCTCCGCCAGGATGCGCCGACTGCGTTCCAGGAACAGCGTGCCCTCGGCGGTCAGGGTGATGCTGCGTGTGCTGCGGTGGAACAAGCGTACCCCCAGGCGCGCCTCCAGCCTCGCCACCCGCTTGCCCACCGCCGAGGCACTAATGCCCAGCGATTGCCCGGCAGCGACGAAACTGCGGGTTTCGGCAACCCGGTTGAAGACCACAAAGCCGCTGAGGCTGTCCATGTGCTGCTCCCGATTGCGGACATCAACGTCCGAGGTGAGCGGAATTCTACCCATCTTTTTCCGTAATCCACACCGACGCAAGATGCCTGCCTCTTGATCAGCAACATGAGGCGTTCTCGCCATGCACCAAACTTCTCAAGCGGCCATCGCGACAGCGGCCGATACTCCCTCCTCAGCGCAACGCTTGCCGCTCAGTGGCCTGCTCGCGCTGGCCATGACCGGCTTTATCGCCATTCTCAGCGAGACCCTGCCGGCCGGGCTGCTCGGCCAGATTGCCGGTGGTATGCAGATCAGCCAGGCGATGGCCGGGCAGTGGGTGACTGCCTATGCCTTGGGTTCGCTGCTGACCGCGATCCCCTTGGTGACCCTGACCCAGGGCTGGTGGCGCCGGCGCACGCTGCTGCTGGCGATTGCTGGGTTCATTGTTTTCAACGGTTTGACGGCGATCTCCGAATCCAATGGCCTGACCCTGGTGGCGCGCTTTCTTACGGGTGCCGCTGCGGGTTTGGCATGGGGGCTGATCGCCGGGCATGCCCGGCGCATGGTGCCGGTGGCGCGCCAGGGCAAGGCGATGGCAGTGGCCATGGTCGGCGCGCCGATTGCGCTCTCGCTGGGGGTCCCGGTTGGCACCTGGCTGGGTGAGTGGCTGGGCTGGCGCGCCACTTTTGTGCTGGTTACCCTGGCTTCGGTAGTGTTGGCGCTGTGGGTATTGCGGGCGGTGCCGGATTTTCCTGGGCAGGCGCCAGGACAGCGCGCCGGGGCTTGGCAGGTGTTGCGCACACCGGGGGTGGCAGTCGTTTTGCTGGTCATTCTGGCGTGGGTTCTGGGTCATAACATCCTTTACACCTACATCGTGCCGCTGCTGGCGGCGGCAAGCATGGCGGCGGACACTGGCCTGGTGCTGCTGACCTTTGGCCTGGCGGCGTTGCTGGGCATCGTGGTGGTGGGCCTGTGGGTCGATCGCCACTTGCGATTGCTGGTGTTGTTGAGCTTGGCAGGTTTTGCCGTGGCAACCCTGTTGCTTGGCCAGGAGGCGCCGACGCCTGGGGTGGTGTATCTGAGCGTGGCACTCTGGGGCCTGACCTATGGCGGCGCGCCGACCCTATTGCAGACAGCCTGCGCAGATGCAGCAGGCGAGGGCGGTGATGTCGCCCAGTCGATGTTGGTGACCGTATGGAATACTGCGATTGCCCTGGGTGGGGTGGCCGGTGGCTTGTTGCTTAGCGGTAGCGGGGTCGGCGCGTTCGCCAGTGTGGTGCTGGTGATGATCGCGCTGGCCGGGATTCTCGCCTGGTCGGGTCGCCGCGCCGGGTTCGTCGCGGGCGGGCGCTGAAGCGAACGGCTGGCGATAAGGCCGACAACGGCGCAACAAGGTAGAATCGGCGCCTATCAATGTGTGGAGTTCAACGCGGTGGAGTTGCAGCAGGGTTTCGTCCTCACCCGGCACTGGCATGACACGCCCGAGGGCACCTGCGTGGAGTTCTGGTTGGCCACTGACCAAGGACCGCGCCAGCTACGCCTGGCGGTTCAGGAGTCAGTCGCGTTCATCCCAGAGATCCACGCCGCACATGCCCGGGCCCTGCTCAAGGATGAGCAGGGCGTTGAGCTCAAGCCACTGCGTCTACGTGACTTCGAGCAGCGTCCGGTACTTGGCCTGTATTGTCGCCAGCATCGCCAGTTGATGCAGTTGGAACAGCGTCTGCGTGGCGCCGGGGTCGAGGTCTACGAGGCCGATATCCGCCCGCCGGAGCGCTACCTGATGGAGCGCTTCATCACCGCGCCGGTGCTGTTCGATGGCAAGCCCGATGCCCATGGCGTGCTCTGCGACGCCCAACTCAAGCCGCACCCCGACTACCGCCCGCCGCTGCGCCTGGTCTCGCTGGATATCGAAACCACTGAGCGCGGCGAGCTGTACAGCATCGCCCTGCAAGGGTGCGGCCAGCGTCAGGTGTACATGCTCGGCCCGGCCAATGGCGATGCCAGCGGCTTGGACTTCGATCTGCATTACTGCGACGACCGCGCGCAGCTGCTGCAATGCCTTAACCAGTGGATGGCCGATCACGACCCCGATGCAATCATTGGTTGGAACCTGGTGCAGTTCGACCTGCGCCTGCTGCATGAGCACGCCGCCCGGCTGCACCTGCCGTTGGCCTTGGGACGCAATGGTGCGCCAATGACCTTGCGCGCCCATTCAGGCCGCAACCATGTGTTCGCCGACGCCCCGGGCCGGCTGTTGATCGACGGTATCGAGGCGCTGCGCTCGGCGACCTGGAGCTTTGCTTCGTTCAGCCTGGAAAACGTTGCCCAGACCCTGCTTGGCGAGGGCAAGGCGATCGATACGCCCTACCAGCGCATGGACGAGATCAACCGCATGTTCGCCGAGGACAAACCGGCCCTGGCCCGTTACAACCTCAAGGACTGCGAGTTGGTCACACGGATCTTTGCCCACACCCGGTTGCTCGAGTTCTTGCTTGAACGCTCCACTGTCACCGGTTTGCCGGTGGACCGCAGCGGCGGCTCGGTGGCCGCGTTCTGCCATTTGTACATTCCCCACATGCACCGGTTGGGCTACGTCGCGCCGAATCTGGGCAGTCGACCTGATGAAGCCAGCCCCGGCGGCTTCGTCATGGACTCGCGCCCTGGTCTGTACGATTCGGTACTGGTGCTGGATTACAAAAGCCTCTACCCCTCGATCATTCGTACCTTCCTGATCGATCCTGTGGGCTTGGTCGAAGGCTTGCGTCAGCCCGACGATGAACACTCGGTAGAGGGCTTTCGCGGGGGGCGTTTTTCGCGCACTCGCCACTGCCTGCCGGCTATCGTCGAGCGGGTGTGGCAGGGCCGCGAGGCGGCCAAGCGCGCCGACAACGCGCCGCTGTCACAGGCGCTGAAGATCATCATGAATGCCTTCTATGGCGTGCTCGGCTCCAGCGGCTGTCGTTTCTTCGATACGCGCCTGGCCTCGTCGATCACCATGCGCGGCCACCAGATCATGCGCCAGACCCGGGCGCTGATCGAAGCCGAAGGTTTCGATGTGATCTATGGCGATACCGACTCCACCTTCGTCTGGCTAAAAAGCGCCCACGATGAACAGGCTGCGGCGCGCATTGGCCGCGCGCTGGTGGCCAAGGTCAATCAGTGGTGGCGCGAGCATCTACGCCAGAGCATGGGCCTGGAGTGTGCGTTGGAATTGCAGTTCGAAACCCATTATCGGCGCTTTTTGATGCCGACCATTCGTGGTGCTGAAGAGGGTAGCAAAAAGCGCTATGCCGGCCTGGTGCAGCGTGCCGACGGTCAGCAGCAGATGGTCTATAAGGGTCTGGAATCGGTGCGCACCGACTGGTCGCCGCTGGCCCGGCAATTTCAGCAGGAACTCTATGAGCGGATTTTTCGTGGCCAGCCCTATCGCGACTATGTGCGTGAGTATGTGCGTGCCACCCTGGCTGGCGAGCAGGATCAGCTACTGATCTACCGCAAGCGCCTGCGCAGGCCGCTGGCTGATTACCAGCGCAACGTTCCTCCGCATGTGCGCGCCGCGCGACTGGCCGATGAATTCAATCTGCGTCTGGGCCGGCCACGGCAATACCAGAATGGCGGTTGGATCAGCTACATCATCACCACGGCAGGCCCCGAACCGTTGGAGAACCTGCAATCGCCGATCGATTACGATCACTACCTCAGCCGCCAGCTACAACCGGTTGCCGACGCTATCCTGCCCTTCGTCGACGATGACTTCGCCGCGCTGACCGATCGGCAACTGCTGTTGTTCTGAGCGCCCGTAGTAGATATCTAGCTCTTTTCCTGTGCAGCGATCCTTAGGCTGGTCGGTTTAAACTCACAGGAGGGCCTACCCATGGGTGCCGGCCAGGTATCACAAGCAAACACCGCCAAAGCCACCGCAAGCGCTGACGATCCACGGCTTGAGACGCTGCGCAACACAGCGGCGGCGTTTCAGGACAGCATCATCGGCAAGCGATTACCGGCTTGGCTGCTCAAAGTCCCGGTCGACCAGATGAACGTATTGGGCGAGGCACTGAGTAAAAGCCTGGAATTTCGTCAGCAGTTGGCTCGAATGCTTGCGCGAATAGACAACATTGACGATTTCGTCGCCTCCGCCCTGCAGACCGCCTTGGACGAGCGGCATGCGCCAGGGTACAACGTGCGGCGTTTGAGGTTTTTACAAGGCCGCCGTGAGCCAGTCATCAATGCGCAGCCGGTGGGTAGCCATCTCACCAAAGTAGTGTACGAAGACAAACCCTTGCTCGAAGTCGCCATGCGTAACTTCACCGCCGAGCAGGCTCAGGCTGACGGCCAGCCTAGGGGCAATCGCCTGCTCATCAGTCGCCAGGGGTTGCGCCCGGCACCCACTGCGATCGAGTTTGCCGCGTTGTGTCGTGAGCTCGACCTGGGTGAACACTACCAGCGCCACCTCAGCGCTGTTCTCAATCCAAGCGATAATCCAAAAGGTGTGGAGTCGCTGCTGGTCGGTGCATACCGCTACGCCATGGCGGTAGATGCCTATCAGGCCCGGTTCATGGGCATCTTGAGTGATAGCGAGTTGCAGTTGGTGCTGGGGATGTCGCTGGAGGGCAAAACGGGGCGTCTGGCTGGAAATCTGGTGGTAGCCAAGCAGTTGCGCCTGATTGGATGCATGCTGGAGCAAATTGTCGTGCTCGAGGTCATCGACCAGGGGCCGCTTTTGAACACCACCCGCCAGATACTGTTGTATATCCCAGGTGATCCCTATGGCGCTTGGAGCACGTTCTCAAGTTTGACCCGGATGGCCAGAGCCCTCGGCCAGCGCTTGCGGAGCAACGCTTACCTGCAGTTTTTCAGACGGTTTGTGCGCTTGCGCGACAGTCAGGCGTTCTTTTCCGTCATCATTCCTGCCTATGCAGACTTGCCTGTCTGGGCCAGTTTCGACTTGCAGGAGTACCTACAGCCGTATCCGGTGCCCCTGTTCAACAGCCTGGCGCGTGCGCGTATTCGCCAGATCAAGGATGATGCGGCGCTGATTGCAACGCCCGTTGCCCAGCTTGATCGTGAAATTCAGCGTGGGCATGACCAGCGTCTGGCTGCCGAAGGCTGGACGCTGGTCAATGTCGCAGGGTTGTTTGTTCCGCAGATTGGCATCGTGCTGCTGGCGGTTACGGTCTGGGAACTGCTGGGCGAGGTTTACCACGGTATTGAGACATGGCGTGAGGGTGACACCAGCGAGGCGCTTGAACACCTTCACAATGTTGCCGTCGATCTTGCGACGATAGCTGCCACTGCGGTCGGGGTGGCGGCAGTGCGGCGACAATGGAATCGCTCAGTGTGGGTCGACAACCTGGTTCCGGCGCGGCTGGAGGATGGCAGCACAAAACTGTGGCAGCAAGACTTGGTGCCCTTTCGCAGTGCTACAGTCCCCAGTGGAACAGCGGTTGACGCGGAAGGAATCCAGCATCTGGACGGTCAGTCCTGGGTCGAGATAGACGAGCAAACCTATCCAGTCATCCGTGGCCCTGCCAATCGGACTTGGCAACTGCGCTCGATTGATGGGCATGGCCCAGAATTGCAAGGCAATGGCGCGGGGGCATGGCGCCTGTGGAGCGAGCAGCCGGCTGAATGGGACGATAGATTTCACCTTTTCCGGCGCCTGGGTCGCAATTTTAGTGGCTTGGATGACGAGCAAATCGATCAGGTTTTGATCTGCAATGGTCTTGAAGCTGATCATCTGCGCGCTATGCATGTCAGTGACCAGCCCGCGCTGGCGGGACTGCTCGATAGTGTATTGCGATGCCGACTGGATGCACGTATTCGCCGTTTGGTCGGTCGCCTGCGCTCGGGCGAAAAGGTTGAAGACATCACCGTGCTGCAGCATGCGCAAAGACTGGCCGGAGCTGCCGGGCTTGCTGATCAGGCGCTGGCTGAGCTGGCTTGGTCCGAACGTCGGAAGTTGTTCCGGGACCTTTACAATGCCATGCAAGCCACTCACAGCCCTAGCAGCAGTGCACTGTGTCGGGTGTTTCCGAGTCTGCATCGGGGCGCTGCCGATGAGCTGTTGGAAGCGGCGAGCAGCAATGATCTACGCCGCCTGCTGGAAAGTGGGCGGATCCCTTTGCGCCTAGCCGAGGCTGCGCGGGCCAGTTCGCTGGCCATTCGTACGGTCCGTGGCTATGAAGCGTTCTACCTGGATACGCCGCAGACTGCAGATTTGGCCAGGATAGCCCTCGGCATGCTCAAACATCTTGCCGGGTCCGCACAAGGGGTGCGCTGGCGCTTGTTCGAAGGCAATGCCCTTGGACCTTTACTGCTGACAACAGGGGAGGGCAAGCAAGTGGTGGACCTGGCGCATGTCAATGGTCGATTCCTGCGTCTGGGTGCTAAAGGGCTGGCCGACGGCGAGGCGGGCGAGTTTTTTGAAGTGATGGTCGGTGCCCGTACAGCGCAGCAATGGGCCTCCATGGGTATTGGCGAGCCGTTCTCGCACAACTTGCGGGTGCTGCTGGCTCGCCAGGCTGTACAGCGGCGCGAAGAGGTCGCCCAGCTATTTACCCGAGTGCAGCGCAGTGGCACCTTCCGCCCACCGCAACGCCTGGCAGATGGACGCCTTGGCTATCTGATGGGAGGGTGTACGCCCAGTGGCTTGTGTGGTCGAGATAGGTCGATGCCTGCGATGCTGCGAGAGCTGTTTCCTACCTTCACTGACGAGCAAGTCATCGCCTGGGTCGAGAATGTCCTCCAGTCTGGTCGCAGGCCAGAAATCGTCATGGCAAGCCTGCGCGCGGAGCTGGCTGATCTCAACGGTTGCCTGGATGACTGGGTCATGGAGGGCGACGTCGAGCTGGCAGCTGAGCGCGTTTTCGTCAGGCGGACGTTGCTCAATGGCTGGCGACGCCGGACGGCCGCTCCCTACGATACCAGCCAACCAAACGCCAACTTTCACATGATGCTGTATGGGGCCAAGCCAGAAGGTTTGCCGCAGTTGCCGGCGCGGGTCAGCTTCGGTCATATATCCAATCTCGCACTGCTGCACATGGATCTTGAGGAGATCCCGACGAGTTTCCTGTTGGCGTTCAGTCGCCTGCGAGTGTTGGACTTGGGGGATAACCACTTGACCCGACTGCCGCAACCATTGTTGCAGATGCAGCAGTTGCGCTCGCTGGTGCTGACCAACAATCAGATCGTCCTGGATCGGGCCCAGGCAACTGTTTTAGCCAGTTGTGAAGAGCTCGAGTACATCGACCTGTCTCATAACCCCTTGGGCCGTACTTTTACTCTGAGCGGAATGAGCCGACTGCGCTGGCTGAACCTGCGCGCCACCCGCATCAGCCAGGTTCCTTCGGCACTGACCGATCGACCGATGATGTATTACGCGGACCTGCGCGACAACCGCATCACCCACTTACCAGAACAGTTCTATCAAGCACCGTTGCTAGTCAGGCGCAGGATCCGCCTGGCGGGTAATTCATTTGGGGCGACTGAGGTCTTGCGTTTGCAGATGGCATTGACGGCACCCCTGGAACCAGTCGATGCAGACGCTGCTGGCGAGCAGTCGATCAATGCGCGCGAACTGTGGGGCGATGCCGTGGGGCCGGGTTACCGCGGTTCGATGGTTAGTCGCTGGGACGCGATTGAGCAGCGACCCGAGTCAGAGCGTTTTTTCCGGGTATTGCGCCAGTTGCTTCAATCGGCGGATTTTCACCGTCGACCTCGTCCGGTCGCGTTACGTGTGTTGGCGTTACTGCAATTGATGACTGACAACCCGGTACTGTGTGATGAACTGTTCAGCGTGGCCAATGATGAATGGGGCTGTCAGGACGGTGCTACCTGGTGTTTGAGTAACCTGGAATTAAAAGTCCTAGTGTGGAGTGCCCGGAACAATACCGAAGGGAATTCAGAAAGCGCGTTGCTGGACTTGGGTAAGCGCCTGTGGCGTCTGGATGAGGTTGACCGTTTGGCAGTGCAGGACATCGTTGCTCGCGCTGGCAATCCTGACGAAAGCGAAGTTGGCCTTGCTTATCGACTTGGTCTGCGTGAACGCCTGAACTTACCTGTGGAGGTGGGCGACATGAGCTTTCGGCCCATTGCCGGGGTTGATGAGGCGCGCCTGGAGCAGGCGTATGTGCAGGTCTTGGAGGCTGAAACACAAGAGCGACTGGCGCGTTCGTTAGTCGAGCGCGATTTTTGGCAGGCCCATCTGGAGCGCACCCGGGCTGACGAATTCAGTCGAATGGATGAGCCATTTCATGAGCGGCTCGAAGCGCTCTTCGATGATCAGGCATTGTCCGACCAGGACAAAAAGCTGCAATCGGACGCGATCAGAGATGAGCAGCTGGCCGCGCGTCGAGGGCTGATGCTTGAGGTGACGATCCGCGCCCTGGAGGAAGGACCGGCGGACCCGCCAATTCACGTGCGTTGAGTACGGTATAGCTGAAAGCGGCACGTCAGCTCACCTCGGGCGGCTTTGAACTATGCTTTGTCTGGGTGTCGGCATTTCCGGAGATGCCGATATCCCGGTCTGGAGAAAGCTTGGAAATCGCCGGTAACTTTTCCTCTAACCACTTGCTCTGTCAGGTGGTTTAGTCTCCAGAGCGGATTTTTCTCCATGATCTGTAGTCACTGGTTTATCGAGATAGTAAGGAGATGCACATGCTCGTCCGGTCACTGACCCTCGCCACCTTGCTCGCCGTTAGTGGCCCACTGTTCGCCGCCGACAGTGATGCCCCCCTGGCCAAAGAGTTGGGTAAGGCACGGCCTTTGGTAGTCATTGCCCCAAGCTCGGCGGATCCAACCCTGCGTGGATTGAATGAAGCCCTGAAAGATCCTGCTACCCAGGCGGCTTTCAAGGAACGTGGGCTGGTCCTGTATAGCGTTGCCAACATGATGGGCATGCGCGAGGACAAGAACCTTGAACAACAAACCACCATGGCCCTGATCCGTGAACTCAAATTAGGCGCAAGCAAAGGCACCAAGGTAATCCTGGTGGGCAAGGACGGCGAGCGGCACGTGCTCAAGGATGATGACAGTGGTGAGAAGATCGACCCGCAGGTGATCATCAAGGCTGTGGACGAACTGCCCGCTAACGAGAAAGCCGTAACGGCCCCAGAACCTGTCGCTGCCGCTGTGGCCGAGCCCAAGGCAAAGGACGCTAAACCGAGGAAACCGGCCAAGCCCGCGGCGCCTCCCAAGCCGTTGGAAGACTGAAGGCCAAAGCGCCCGGTTAAAACCTTAGGCCGTCGTACCAAGTCACCCCAACCTTAGGTACGATGGGCGATCAATTTTGTGCTTTGAGGATTACTGTGGAATTTCTTGCCGAATACGCAAGCTTTCTCGCCAAGACCGCAACCCTGGTAATCGCCATTCTGGTGGTGCTGTCGGCCATTGCTGGCCTGCGGGGCAAAGGGCGGCGCAAGCCAGGTGGGCAGTTGCAGGTCACCCGCCTCAACGATTTCTACAAGCAGCTGCGCGAGCGTCTTGAGTCAGGTCTGTACGACAAGGCCGAGCTAAAGGCCTTGCGCAAGCAGCAAGCCAAGGCGGATAAAAAGCTCAAGAAGACCAAGGCTGAGGATAAGACCCGGGTCTTTGTGCTCGACTTCGATGGTGATATCAAAGCCTCGGCCACTGAAAGTCTGCGCAATGAGATCACTGCTTTGCTCACTCTCGCCACCCCTAGTGATGAAGTGGTGTTGCGTTTGGAGAGCGGCGGCGGCCTGGTGCACAGCTACGGCCTGGCAGCTTCGCAACTGGCGCGCATTCGCCAAGCTGGTATCCCGCTGACCATCTGTATCGACAAAGTCGCTGCCAGCGGCGGTTACATGATGGCCTGCATCGGCGAAAAGATCATCAGCGCGCCGTTTGCCGTGCTTGGCTCGATTGGCGTCGTGGCACAGCTGCCCAACGTCAACCGCTTGTTGAAAAAGCACGACATTGACTTTGAGGTGCTGACCGCGGGTGAATACAAGCGCACCTTGACCGTGTTTGGCGAGAACACCGAGAAAGGTAAGGAGAAGTTCCAGGAAGACCTGGACGTCACCCATCAGCTGTTCAAGGATTTTGTCGGACGTTATCGTCCGCAATTGCACATTGATGAGGTGGCAACCGGTGAGGTCTGGTTGGGTGTCGCTGCATTGAACCGCAAGCTGGTTGATGAGCTGCGCACCAGTGACGAGTACTTGAGCGATCGCGCTCGCGAAGCGAATTTGTTCCACCTGCATTTCGCTGAGCGCAAGAGCCTGCAGGAGCGCATTGGCATGGCGGCTAGCGGGACTGTCGAGAACACTCTGGTGGGTCTATGGAGCAAACTCGGCCGCCTGCGCTAAGACCTTGAACCCCTTGAAGATTTTTTCGGTTCAGGGGGTTGCAAGGAACTTCGAATGCAGACATAATGGCCTCCATCGAAACGCAGGTTGCTTGAAAAAGCGCTTAAGTTTCAAGGAGATAGCAAAGCGTAAGCCGCTAGATCCGAACTTTGAGGCCGAGTAGCAAAGTGGTTATGCTCCGGATTGCAAATCCGTCTACGCCGGTTCGATTCCGACCTCGGCCTCCATATTCGAAAGCCCCGCAGATTAACGTCTGCGGGGTTTTTCTTTGTGGGTCGGAAAAGTTGGGAGTTCCTTGGCGGGGTCCTGCGCCATCCGGCCGATTGGATTATGTCGGGATCTGCAGAAATTTTGCGGCGATCGGGCTTTATTCGTCATTTAGGCCTGTCTTGCCGGGAGCAGGTGTATAGTGGCGGGCGAGTCCTCTCTTTGGGCGGCTCACCTACGAGGTGTCAGCATGTACCATTCCACGACCCAGCAGGCGCAACTGCGCTTGAATGAGCAAATCGAGCAGTTCCTTTCCAAAGGCGGCACGATCAAGGAAATTGCCAGGGGCGTTAGCGGATTCAATCCTGCCGCGCCTAAGGTGCACTGGACCAAAGCTCAGGCTGCCAAGGCCTGAGCGTCAATTGGGGATGGGGCTTGGCTGATCCATTTTGCGTTCATCATGGACACCGAGCTTCGTCAGCGACTGACTGGCAGTTTCACGGTCAGGCTCTACCGAGCCCCGGCAGTTGTTGAGGCTCGGCAATCGAATCTTACAGGATGATCGCTAGCATGCTTGAGCGCAGCTGCGCG